>Ga0115844_100272_pt1 | contig 13803 bp, 5 predicted proteins | sample InSIn1gowninarea_FD_83858 | JGI IMG/M metagenome (GOLD analysis project Ga0115844, IMG submission 83858) | reverse complement strand
TCAAGGTAAAATTTAAAAAAAAATACATAACAAATTTCCTTTCATCATCATCATCATTCCACCTAATTATTTATTATTTTTTTTAAGTGAAGAAAATTAACACTAAAAATAAATATTTTCCTTTTAGTGGTCACACACGCGTGCTTTGTAGTTTAATGAACTTGTTTTTGTTTGTGTTTAATTTTTTATTTTTCATTCATTCATTTTGTTATACAGAGCGAGAATAAATGCGTATCGAGCATTGGCAAGTCCTTCATTAATTTGCTTGTCCTCCAAGGATCCTTTCTTGACTGCATTTGAACTTTCTTGGGAGCTAAGACGGTTGGCCAAGGTCGAGGCAGAGTTTAGAGCGGACTATAATGTAAAATACTTTTAAAACTATATGCTTCTTTCACACAATTAATTATTATCATCATCAAAAGTCTCATTCCTCCTCTTAATGTCATTACAATTAATTTTTATTTGTATTAAAACCACATTGACTTGTGACTTGAGTCACTACATGACACACAAATAATGTATAATCCTTAAACTTTGCTTTTTAGCTTGTTTCTGTGAAAAGTACCAGAAAAAAATATATATCTCTCTTTTTGAAGATGTTCAGTTTAGTTTTATTTGTTAGCAAATCCGAAATTGGTGATGAAAGGAAATTTGTTATGTATTTTTTTTTAAATTTTACCTTGAGTAGCGCAGCGAGTCTTCCGTTACGGCTGTGACACAAGCGTCACAACCACACTTGACATCGTGGGGTAAAGGGAGACTGGCTCCACGGTCCAGTAGAATTTTGATGATCTCATAGTTGTTCCTGTGAGCTGCCAAGATGAGTGGTGTAACGTCTGGGGTGAATGTAGCTGTGTCTCGGTCGGCTGCTTCCCAACTCTAATGACAAAAAAAAATGGGGAAAATAAAATAAAATAGAATACTTGGCAAAATATTTCTATAAAAATATATATGTATAAAAATATGCAGTTTTGAAATCAAAATGAAGATGAGATATTGTAAATTCATGTATACCAATATAGCTAATTAGTATTCATCACGCATATACATAAGATTCACTTGCATGTTGTCATAAAATTAGTATGCTTCATTATTATAAAAAAATAAATTTCGTCATTGCTTGTTTTTGTCTAATAATTTGGGTAAAGAAAATTGAGAAAATTCTCAAGAGAAAAAAGAAATTTACACAAGAAAGGAAAGTTTTGATTGTCACGTTCTTCTTTTTTGGAAAAAAGTGACGTGGACCTGGACGTGATATGACGAACATGTCATATTTTTATACAGTATATTTTACACAAACACGTGATCTAATCATTTGCCCTTTTTTGTAAGATGCAAATTAAAAGAGAAAAAAATAAAAATTGAAATATTCTATTCTATCCAATTGTTTTAAATTGTATAACTCCGTTTTCGCAACTATACTTATTACTCTACTTTTTTTTGCACGTTTCTAATCATTTTCAGCCAAAACATTGTGAAACTTACAAAAAAAAATATTAATGGGGTCATCCATATCAAAACCATGCATTTTCATTTATTAAAAAAAGTACAATTACATTGTACACATCTGTATCACTTTCTCTCACTCTTTAGCTTACAGTCAATGTAATCAGTTACAAGGCTTCTTCCATCATCATCAAGCAAACATAAAGCATTATTATTATGCCATTCTTCATTCTTACCCGAAGAAAAAAAAATCTAGACATTTACATATTAGCTTTTTTGGCTGGGACATGAACACAACTTTGGTTAGTTATATACACCAATTCATTACACATAAAAAAAACATTTCCTGTTTTTTATCAAGCATCTCATCCATCTAGATTTCTCTCTTCACAAGTTTGTCTAGCAAATAATATGGAGTGACAGTGAAAAAAGAGGAAATAAAATGCACTAGAAACATTATGAAACGCTTTTTAAGGCTGAATAAATAAGCTACTCATTTTAAATGCGTACAACTTCCGGTTTATATTATCCAGAGAGCTAATTCACTCAACGAAACTACAAAAACACATTTAAATAATCATGTTTAACCTGTGGCCATAATATTTAAAGGGAGGAAAACCAGAGAAAATTTATTTGAATTTTTTAAATAGGTATTTTTTTTTCTTCTGGGGCTCAGTGTAGATTGTAATGCTAAATGGATTGTTTAGGTATTATGGCGACCAACGTGTTGTAATCTAAACAATTAAATTATTCTTGCGAAATCCTATGGCTCCATAAAACTGCCACGCAATTAGAGCTAAAACCCACACACCCGTACAGTTGTACTGTATATTTTTTATTTACTATTTTATCCCGGAATTAATTGAGGTTACCCATTTCTTCATCAAAAATAAATGAATAAAAAGCACTATCCCAACCTTCCAATAAAATAAAACATTTTTGTGCCTAACCATTTTTTTTTGATGATTTACTCCATCAACACAAAACAACAACTTGATTATTTAACAAAATTGCTTATATGTATAAATAATATGAAAAAAAAACACTATGCACACGTTTCCATATATTACTACTCTTGTTTTATTATCATTATTATCACGTTGTGTAAACACAATAAAAAAATGAAGCTCAAATTAGCTTTTAATTCATTACCCTTAATCAACCATTTCTTCACCCACGCAAATACGCCGACCAAAAAATGTCAGCACTAATTTGAAAAAAAAGTAAAATATGGGGCAATAAAATACTAATATAGTTTTTCACTTACATAAGGTGTTCCAGCTTGATGATGCTGTTCCTCCCACTCCAATAAAAGTTCTACTGCTTCAACATACTCCTCTTTAATGGCATGCAAGAGTGCGTCCTATTTTTTATTTTAAAAATTTTTTAAACAAAACAAATTGCATTTAATTATCTAATCAAAAATTTTGCATAAATTGTAAATTCCAATTTTTTATATAATTTTATTATAATTATATTTTGTGCATCCAACTTACTTTCACTTTGACCCCTTCATCAAGCAGTAATTGAATCAATTCATAGTTCTCATTCTCAATGGACACTGTCAAAGCAGAGCGTCCCAAGGGATCTACACAATCAATCAAAAGAACTTCTGGTTGTCCTCGATAAGTATCAATTAACCTGAAAGTTTTCAAAAAGTTATTATTTTTTTGCTCATTTTTTTCATTTTAATAAATTAATTTTAAAAAAAAGTTTACCTTTTCACATTTGCTGTATCTCCTCTCTCGACCAACAAGAGGAACCTTTTTTCTTCTGCTGTGAGAGCACTCAGATCATCAGTTTGAGGAAGACCTTCATCATTTTCATCTGTAGCAAGTGCCGCCTCATTATCAAGTAGTTTCTCTTGAGAGCCTCCAAAAGGTGCCATTATGCTTACCTAATAACCCTATCGTTCCCTATAAAATACTCACTTTAATAATTATGCACAACCCTTTTCCCATATTTCTTTTCTTGCTAAAAAAATACTCAAAAACAAGACGATGCACACAAATTATATTTATTTTTGTGGTATGTAATAGCACACTTTGATGTTTATTTTTTTCTCAAGGATTTTTTTAATAATTAAAAAAATACTTCACTTTTCGTTTTAAACCTTATTTCAACTTTATCTTCTATTTTCTATTATGTATATTTAATTCACTAATGAAATAATAATAATTACATTTTGATTGTAAATCTAATTATCTCAAAGAAAGAACAGCACAAAAAAACCAAAGAGTTCCCCATAATAATTTTTTTTCACTTCCATCCAAATAGTATCCTTTCGCTTTCCAAAAAAAAGTTACTTTAAGGTTACCTCTCCTTTCTATCTAACTCTGATTCATGAGGGATTTCACAGAAAACTGTGAGGAAGAAAAAAGGTTTGACTGAATAAAAAAAAATATGTAATAAAATTATTCAAACGGGATACTACACAAAAAAAACCATGCATACTATTTAGTAAATCAGAACAAATCTAATTGTGACCTGGTTCTTTTTTTTCTTGGCTCGTCTGTCCCTCCACTTGCTACATATTTCTTCTAATGACAACATTTTTTACCTGAAAGGTGTGTAGTTGAAGTTTGCTATACATTATCATATTTATATATTATATTCCATCCGGTTAGTCTAATTATTTTTTTCACGGTTTTTTTTCTTCTAAACTGTGTATAGTTTATGGGAGTGATGATGTATTCTACTGCCTTGCAGAGAGAAGCCCCAAGTTTCCCCGGTTCTCATCGGTTACCATAAATTCCAAAATGGAGACATTCTACTGGCCTATTAACAATGTGTAGGAATTTTTTATAGCATTGCAAAGCTGTCAATAATAATATAGAAAATCTCATCCAACCAACCAAACAAGTAAAAAAAAAATCATTCATATTTATATTACACCTTCGTTTATAAAGTGAAGTATATAGTGACCAAAGTATTCCACGCAAGAAAAAAATTATAATCCAATAAAATGGGAAGATGGATGGGATAAAAAATAAAACATGCATTTAAACATGGTAACAAAAGAATGCATATAAAATTTAGCAGCATGTGTAATACCTATGTATTGAATATAGTTTTTAGGTACTAAACTCATTTATTTTTTTTAATTGAAGATTTTTTTGTTACTTTTTAAAAAAGTTTTGCAAGTTAAAAGATATTTTGGTGAACTTTAGTTCTGAGCCCACCACCTGCAGTTGTTTCCCGTGTCTTGTGGTGAACAAAAAAAAAACTTGTGACTTGTCTTATGTCAGCAAATAAGTTTAGGCAAAAAAAAATATATTTTTTTAAATGATAGCTTTATTTTATGCCTTCAGGCGTTTTTACATGGCACATTTATGAGTTCAAACATGAACTTATGTCATGTCCAAGAAAAGTTAAATTCTTTCATCTTCCCTTGTCCTTTATATAAAATTTAGTGCAGAAGTGTTTACACTTATTTTTTTGGGTATTCCTGACGCAACTTTGACTTCTTCGACCAACTCACTTGAACGCTTTGGACAACCTCATCAAAGGAAAACCAGAAAATGCATATACTTTTTTTTTCTTACGTAAAATATGTACTACTACGGGGGGAAGTGAACATGTGTATTGCACGTTACACACGTGATACTTGTTCAATATTATGTTTGTGACCTCGTCACAAAATAAATATCCCAATATTATCTTTATTTCGGTAACAAAAAAATAAATGTTGATGCAAAATGAAAATGAGTAGTAGGGAAATGAGAGCGGAGGATAATATTTACTAAATCACTAAATACAATACTTTTGTAATTAAAATACTTTCATTTATTGTATAAATGATGATGATGATGTAACTTATTAAATAATTGGCATTTGCATGACGAAGGACGCTACCAAGGACTGCCCACAACAATTTTATACCTAAGGCATGTACAGCATACCACAGATATTTCGCAAAATTATATATTTATTTAACTGGAAGATAATTTGACGTGTTATCAATTAATAGTTAATGTTATATTTTGTACTTAATTTGTAATTAAAAAATAATAACAGTTTGAGTAAGATTTAAATTTTTTCTTGTGGAGTGTTTGTACCCTTTGAAACCTGTTGTTAGTCAGGTCAGGTTTTAAACCAAACTTGAAAACAATCGACATTTGAATCCAGTTTGGAAACTAGATTGATCTTAATGAATCGTTGAATGTTCCAAACACAAAAGCTTTCTTTTTTGGCGATGATGATGATAAATATTGAGAGTCATCATTATGTAGGCTTGGTCCCGTTTCTTTTTTGAAAAAAAAAACTAAATAACGAGTGGGCGCATAGATGAACTGGGGAACGACAATGGTAGATTATTTTTTTTTGCAAAAGGGTTGTTTTCTGTTTTGTGGACGAAATACCACACACAAACAATTGTAACATTGATGCAAGCAAGCTCAAACTCCCTTTTTTCCCCATAATGAGAAAGCATAGTTGGAAGTGTGTGTGTGTGTATTTGTGTGGAAGGAAGAAAGTAGACATGTTTTTTTGGATAAATGTTGAGTTGTGTGATGTGAACAGACTTGTATAAAAGCAAGAGCAACAGGCCCCACTGGAACCAGTTTGACAAGAGAAGTCAGGTCAGGTCTACTTCTTTTTTTTGTGGTTATCATTAAAGCTACGCAGTAGAGGAAGATATATAAAATATTAAATTTTTTTTTACAAATATATATTTTGTATTCCTCTTTGTAATTGTGATTTTTTTTAAATTGAATAGTCTTGTGTTCACTTGAGAGTTTCCAATTTTAATTTAGAATACAAATTTTTACCAGTTTTTAAAATGTGTTGAAATTTTCTTTAAAAAATATATTTCAAAAGGAAATTTAAATTTATACAAGAAAAAATAGAATATTCAAGAATTTCTATCTACTCTCTAAATAGTTGTTACAAAAAAAATAAAAGGAAATTTAACTGGTTGCCTTGTTTCATTGGATATTTTAAGGCACTTTTAAAATATAAGCTGCTCTGTGGAAATTTAAAAAAAAAAATCAGGTGAGTTACTCTACAGATTTTTCTTGATTATTTCAATAACTTTATAAATTTTTTATCATTTTCACCACCTTTTCCATAAACTCGTAAAATTTCTTTTTTGGTATTGCATTGGTCATCTGTGAAGCAAGACAAAGTTACTTTTTTTGCTTGGTCTTCTTATGTAACACATAATTTTTTGTGTCTTTTATTACCTATGGCAGCATGTTTCACCAAGATAAATAATAACGATTATTACATCCATTGTCTCATGTTTTCTTTTGTCTTCATAAAAAAAGGCTATAAAGGTATAATCGGCTCATGTAATGTCATACAACACCTTTTTGCCCACTATTTGCTCAGAGAAAAGTAGTGCGCGAGGACAAAGAAAAGAAAAGTAAGAGGCCAAAATCCAGTTTTCACATTTTTTTATCATCACATCCACTTTGTTCCCTAAGTTTGTTACAAGCCATAAGCGAAATAACATTATACAGTTATCTAAATAGGATAACTGGCAAAAGATAGATTGGTTTTTTTTGTCGGACTTAAAAGCTAGGTGCTATACTAGACACTGAAAAACAAGTTGACAAAAAGCAAAAAAAAAAATCAGCAAGAAAAGCAACAATTTAATTTTTTTTATTCCAAAGAGATCCAATGTCTCACATCCCCCCATATTAAAAAAAATCCTAAAAGCTATAACAGTCACATAAAAAAAGTAATATAAGTGGTGGGTAGTACACAAACCGGAAGCTTTATTGGGGTGACTTGATTCAATTTATTGCAGAGATGCTCTTGATTGATGACTTTATTTCATTTTAACAGTAGTAGTCGCATTTTCAAGCTATTTCCATACTAGCCAACTTCGATGATCTCAATCTAGCCAATTTGTGTATATTTTTGGTGCTGATCAATATCAGAAGAAAAAAATATTTTTCTGAGAAACCCACTAATAAATTCATCTTTGAGTCATCAATTACTCAATATTACCATTTGCTATATGTACATCTGTACATTTTACGTTGTGTCCACCCACCCATTACACAACAGTCAGAATAGAAATACGACATTACAAAAAATCTGAGAAAAGATCTGTGTACAAATTTCTCTAGAAAAGTATGTCTTAAATGTTCAATGAAATCTGCACCAGAAAAAAATTCATTGCATATTTTATTCTGCGACCAGACTATAAATGGCATTTTTGCACTGCACCAAAATATATACACACATATAAAATCTACACCATACATACATATTATATCTTAACATATATATTTTTTTCATTCTGTTTTCTTAAAAGACGACAAATAAGTTTTGTCCCATCTTTGGCTTTACATCGGTGGGCCATTTAACTCCATATATTGGATTGGGCAATCCGCCAAAAAAAAAATAACAAGTAATTTCATCACTTTTCGTTCAGAAAAAAAAATCACCCATCCGTCGCCTTGTTTACTCTTTCCTGACATTTGGAATATTGTTGTTTGTTTTTTTTAGAGGTACATCCTAATTTAAACATAATTTTTTTCTACACATTCTCTTTACAAACTAATGAACTTTATGCTCTACCAAGCATTAATTACATTACATGAAAAAAAAATTGTTGCCTTTTACATCTATTTCTCCGTATATACATCATCTTCTTCCTCATCAAATATTTTGGGTTGGGAAACCCCAGAAGAAAAAAAAAGTCAACATCATCAAAAAAACATGTGCGTTTTATAAAGCATAATAATTAAGTGGTATGAAGTGGAACTGACCATACAAAAATATTTCCATTGCTTCTAAATTCTTTTATTCATTATCATGATGGTTTTTTGGTCGCATCATCATCATCATCATCGTCATCGTCAACATCATCATCAAATCAAGGTCTCATATTTGTTTTACCCAAGAGGAGTCATTAAAACTAAAATGTATAAATAATACTCACAATCATTCTGTGCATAACGGCATATTACACTCATTTTATGGTTGGTCTAGTGAGTAGTTAATGAAATAGTGATGATGATGATGATGATGATGACGATGATGAGGAAAGAAGGACGGGGAAATGAGATAATATTCTCGCTCTCAACTCTCCTGTTGCTTTCTCTTTCCCGTTTTTTTTTCTAGGCTTTACATTCAATTTTGTGGTACACGGTTCGCTGTTCACTTTTATTTTTTGGCTATTGACGAGCAAACTATAGTTTTGATGGTGGTGTGGTGTATGTGGTTTGTCCTAATTGGAATCTCAGATTACGTACTCATCATCACAAAACTAGGCAAAAAAATAAAACACTGAAGAGAAAGTCACTTGAAATCCTTTTCTCATTAAAGTAAAGTTACTGTAGAGATTTTTTTTTGGGGGCAATGGCTGTATTTTCAAAAAAAAATAACAGTTTTTTTCAAAAATTGACATTTAAAAACAGATTATTTTAGGCTCTATCTTGCATATTGTAATTGTAAAAAAAGGAGTATGATTTAAGGAAAGGATATGGCGACTTGGTGGAGTAAGTGTGGTAATTAATTTTTCATGGGAAATCCTTTTAAAAGCTATATGATGTCCTGATGGATGATGGGGAAAGTATGACGACGAGTGAGAGTGGTTTGGGAAAACTTTTTGGATGTGCCTAGTTACCTAGTTATTTTGAAAGGACATTTGAATCTCAGGTATAAGGTCATATAGTCATAATAATAATGACGTACATCATCACTGCCACAGTATAACATGGCTAAACACTGTCTATCAGTATTAGTTCACATCAAATTACAAATTACTTCTAATTTATATTCTTTTGGTAAAACAAGGAAAAACGTGATTATGGGGTGAAGTGAGATATGAACAAAGTAACTTGGTTGTTTTTTTTAGGTTAGTAGAAAATAATATGATGCAGACTGCGTAGCTATAATCATTAATAATAATTATGTGAAATGATGCATTACAGTTTCCTGAAACATTTCTGGTTGATGGCGTCATTAGCATATTGTTAAAAACGGCATATTAATTTCAATTGGAAATGATGATGACATTAGGTAATCGGGAGAAATATATTATTTGGGGTAAGCTGATAAAAAAGATATTTTGTTTTGAAATCTGTTTTCAGCTCTATATATTTTTTGGGGTTTCAAACTGTGAGGAGGTTGGGTTGTTGAAGATGAGCAGTCATTGTGGTCATGAAAATGTCATGTCAAGATTGACACGGACATGGGCATCCCTTCCCCTCCTTGTAATACTGATAATTGGAACAACAGCCGCAGCAACAGTACAGACGGCGGCGGGGGATGGACAGACATCACTTCATAATCTGAGACTTTTATCTAGCAGCCCAATGCTTACTCATCAAGACATGATGACAAGTTCAGTGTTTCCTGTTGCCACAGTCAAAAGCACGTCAACTGGAGGAGATCCCCCAAAAAGTCGAAAGGTTCGGGAAATATCTCGAGTGGATTCTGGAAGTGGTGGTGTTGGGACTGAGGATGAAATGTCTTCCGCCCCCGCATCATCATCCCTTCTAGGTCAAGACTATCCCCAGAGTCGGCAGTCATCGAAAGTAAAATCTTTGTATCCTCAGTTGTCCGGGTCTGGTGAACTGTTTCGGCTTTTCAGACCTTTGGCTTTGACACCCGAGAAGACTATTGGAATGACGAGGTGGTATGTTCCGGGATTTGGGTATTTTAATCGAGGAGGTCGTGCGGCAAGCAGTAACTTTATCAGATTTGGAAGAAGTGGATCTCCAGGAGGAGGATACTATGGAGAGGATGATGGTACTAATGGGGGAGGTGATGTGAGCATGCTAAACAGAAATAATGCCAAGAAGAAAAACAACTTTATTCGACTTGGAAGGGAAAATCCCCGACAAACCAATTTTATTCGGTTGGGTCGCAGTGGGCCACCGTCACCATCTGCGGGAGAATTTTACAACTCGGCTTATATCACCCCAGCATTATCCGAATCCTTTCGTGAAGATGAGGATGGAAGACGGGAGATGAATTAAAAAATGAAAATATAGTAAAAAAAAATTAAATATATATATATATCATGGTTAACAAGCAGACATTAGGAATACAAAAAAAAACGTGAAAAAATTAAGAAAGTTTATAATAATTTGAATGGTGTATTATTATTTTTTGACAAAGTGTTCAAAAAAATAATAATGACTCATTGTGAAATATTCGTTCACATGAAAAATTATAATTGTAAAAAAAAATGAATTAATTTATTAAAAAATGGAACATATACGCAGCCAACGAAAAATAATTTTGAGCAAAGGGAAAAGACTGATAAAAAAAAAACTTTTTCAAAAAAAGTATGGCTGGCTTTGTTACATCTTTTCCCTTTATCAAAAATGAATAGAGTGGGCTTGTATTGATTCCAATTATACAAAATAAAATAGTTATTTAAAATGCATTTTGACAAAATAAATTAATCTAAAGCAAAAAACAATGTCAAGTTGGGAGAATAGTAATTGTAGTTTATTTTTAAAAAATCACAAATAACATATCAAGAAAATTGAAACATTGAAACATTTTGTCTGATTAGAAAGGAAAAAAGAGATTTAAATGTTTATTTGTGGAAGGAAAACTGCACAAAAAAATTCATGTGAAATTTAGTTTATAAATTATCATTGTTACTGACAAGGAAGGTTCTTTAAATGCATGCTGACTGTTTTGTAAACTTAATCCCAAATTTGCAAGTTGGTACCTGACCTATTGTCAAAGAAGCTACATTACATCTCTTCCGTTTATTTCAGTTAGTTTAAAATGCGATGGGACGTACAAGGACACCCTATTTTATACATTTAGTTATATTTATTTAACAATTATTTTCTCAGGGTCACCTTGTGAATTATTTAAATATTTAATTTTTGGAATAACATTCAATATTCAAAGTGAAAAACAATTATGATACACACAAGTTACACAACATGGTGAATGCATACGTTTGTATGTATTTGTAGTATAGGACATTTAAACAGAATTAATTTAGAGTACAATTGATTTGTAAAAAAGAGAAAATAAAATCTTCAAGAAATTTTGAGATACTCATAAATTACAATTAACTAACGTAAGTGCAAAAGGTGGAAATCCATTCAGGTTTTCTTTGGAAAGGTGAAAAGTATAATTTGCTAAATGAGTAATGCTACTTATAAATGAAAATTTGTGTCATAATCAAAACCATATAGTACATACTCCTCGTAAGTATAGTAAAATTAATTGTTAACCAAGACAACACGATAAAAAAATAAAATGTAGCTGGTAGAAATTCTTGCTGTCGAGTAGAATAAAAACCAGCAAAATATGTGTAACAATTTGAATTTAAAAAGAAATTCAAACGCATTTAATATAAATTATATATAAATATTATGAACAGTTGATTGTCATAGTAAAAATATATCATTCAATATTGTTATTATGCATGAATCTATTAGTATTACACTTTGTCTTAAAAAAATAGCAACTCCACACACACTATTTTTAGCTCTGCTATTGTCACTGTGTTTTTAGTACAATAGCAAAAAAGGAAAACTGACCTGTATAAAATTTAAAAAAAGTATTACTTAAACCTAGTTACAAACTATTATTAATCAACCAAATTATTGTTATTGGAAAAATTGTAAATGTCGATATTTAAAAAAAAAATTGTTTAACAATCAGTAAAGTTGGAAAGCAGCAAAAAGAAAAATATTACGATGAAACGCTTTAAAAATAACAAAAAAATAAAACTCTGTTGACGACGTTGACAGTTACGAAAATGCAGGGTTTTGATGGTGACTAAAAAAAGTGTTGCATAAAAATTTTGTTTTAAATTGCTTAATAGGACAAAGGACAAATGATAATTTATGTTCGAAGTCCCATTTTATTACTATTAATTTTTCTAATTCAAAATGAGATACTTTATTGCTATTTTCTCTAAAATTTTATTCCAATTAGATGTTTTTGAAGTTAAGTTGGCAAAATTTGCACATAATCACTTAATATAACCTTTAAATTGTAAATTTCCACGACTTGGCTTTACAATCTCTCAAGCTTGGCTTGATCTCAATAGATCATTCAATACATATGTTATACTGAAAAGGATTTTTCGGAACATCATACCCCATGTCGCCCTTTTTTAATTTCAGGATAGCCTACTTAAAATGTGGATATCAAGGTTCTCTCAGGCTCCCCTCAGGTTTTACCTACTTATTGAATGTCCAATCCCCAAACTCTCAAAAGTAAATTTTTGTGTTTTATTAATGTACCATAAGATTTGCCAGTAGTTAAACTCTATTTCTTTCATTCATGCATGCAATCTTTTATATATCAGATAACATCACTTTGTTATGATACGAGAGGGTCTATTTCTAGGAAGCATGAAGACAAAAGAATACAACCATACCATATTATTATACCATGGCAAAAGGTTTCGATATTTTTGCACTGATTCGTACATTCCTTTCTACTAGAGATGCCTATGCATAAAAAAGCGTGCTATGTAGTCTACATTTTTTAGCGTGTTTAAGACACGAGGCGATAAAGAATACCACAAGAATTGATACAAGTTGCTATGCAAACAGAAGAGAGAAAACTTGTAGGGGTTTTCGATGCTTCTTGTTTTATTTTGCTGGCTCACTTTTTTGTGTGGAGGCTTCCACACTACTTTACTTTAAGTTAGATGTTTTATTCTACTTTGTACTTCTAGTATATAGATTCATTGATATGATAAGATATAATAATATGTGCATATTTCACACACAAATTTTATTTTTTTGTGATATACGTCAGCTCCACTTATCACTATACTTTAACATCTGTAAATGCATGAGTCATAAATGTAAAAGTATCATCATGATGAAAAATTTGCATACTGTGCTATATTGGTGGTATATGAGGCCTTTGTTGAGTAACGGCAGAAGATGCATGACATGCCGTGCCAGAGAGATGAGGTGATTGAATTTATTTCTTAAAAAAGAATCTACAGAAAACTAGAAATAGATAACTAGAATGTACTACTGTGCGATGGTATGATGATGATAATGATGTGATGACGTCGTCGTAAAAATAGCATGGACATAAAATGTGTTTCAGGTGTACATATCATTCTGAAAAAAATAACATGTTTTTCATCTTTTCTAATTTTGTTCCAGACAGTTTTCCGTAAAAGGAATGGAATTTACAGACGGTCGGATCGGATCCATTGAAAAATAGTCTGGGTTTTTTAACGGTCATGTCGAGACGATTATAATTCGTAGGTCTCACTTCACCCCATAAATTTTCTGTCTATCGGAAATAAATAATTTTAGTATTTTTTTTGTCATTCAACAAAGTTTTATTTTTTTGTTATTTTTAAAGCGTTTCATCGTAATATTTTTCTTTTTGCTGCTTTCCAACTTTACTGATTGTTAAACAATTTTTTTTTTAAATTTCGCAATT
>Ga0115844_100269_pt1 | contig 13847 bp, 10 predicted proteins | sample InSIn1gowninarea_FD_83858 | JGI IMG/M metagenome (GOLD analysis project Ga0115844, IMG submission 83858) | reverse complement strand
CCACCCAAGAAGTAAATTGAAGAGGGAGAGGAGAGTAGAGGTCCGGTAGGGGCTCACCATTCCGATGGTGAGGGTGCGTTAGCACACTCGACTGTCCAGGCCGCCATCGATTTATCGCTCACCTGACCTCAAGAAGGTGAGGGCCCCGTAACCAATAAAATAGAGGACGGAAGGATGGAAAATGACCCTAATAAACCTGGAAAAAAGAAAGAATAAGATTCCATAGGCACTGAAGGGAGAAGCACTGGCTTATGTGTATTATGGGTAAGATGAGTAATATCGTTATGAAGAAGTTTGGAAAGAGAGCGAAGGGGAAGGCAAGATGCAACCCACGCTTTAGAGAGCAGAGAGGGAAGGCACCTCTCCTGGGATGCACTCGCCTAAAAGCAAAAGCCGGAGGGTGCGCTGCTCGACCAAAAGAGGAGGAACTACTTGAAAGACAGCCATGAAAGAGCGACCGAGTCCGTAGCCCCTTCGATTATTCCCCATTGAGTAGCTCCACGTTGTAGCTCAAATAAGAATCCTCTACGTGTAACCTCAACTTAGTCTCACATAATACTCATGCCTGGAAAGTCTATGCATCACTCGAAGCTAATAGCTCGTACCTCATTGCTCGAAGCTAATCACTCATACCTCATCATGCATTGCTCGAACCTCATTGCTCGAAGCTAATCGATCGTGTATCTCTACGTGTAACCTGATCGTGTAACCTAATCACTTGTACCTCATCGAGAAAACCTCATGCATCTAGTAACCTCATCGATCGGGGTCATCCATAGGGGTAACATCATCGAGTAACATCACTAATTGAGCAACATCATCGAAGCTCATCGTGTAATCTCTACGTGTACCTCTGCGTGTAGCCGATTGGGTGCGGATAAGTCCCCTTCTCTGTTGGACCCTCTGGCCGCAGAAACTGGCAAGCAGCATCATATACCGGCCAGCAGCATCAGATCCCGGCAAGCATCACATCATATTTCTCTCTCTATCGGTCCACCTCACACGGCTACATCATCCGTCCGTTGGACGCCCCTATCTCTCTGTCCTACCCTGGCTTCAATAGTCCGCCGGGGTGCAGGTATATAAAGCAATCGGTACATAAACTTGTCCTTCCACTCGGCGACACCTAGTGACTGGCTTCCAATGAGATTGGCTATCGAAACAATGACTAGCAGCACTTCCTAGAGGTTAATGCATTGACAAGAGCTTCATCAATCATGCACCGACGGAGTAGACTTCATTCCTGCATCGACCAGAGGTTATGCACCCACTAAGTAGAGGTTCGATGAGTATAGCTTTTATAAGTAGAGCTTCCCCTGGAGTATAGCTTCATTAATGCACTGACTGAGAATAGTTCTAGCACTGCTGAGTATCCGCACTGAGTAGCTGTAGTAACCTTTTGTTCTGTCTCGATCGGTAAGGCTGCCAACAGCAGTCATTTGTCCATCTATTGAACAACTGGAATACCTATTCTGTTAGACCACCCCTCTTGAATACCTATTCTGTTGGCTGCCCTACTTCCGGCAAGTATAAAAGAGCAAGCCATCATCTATTTCTATTTCCTTGCCTCACTCACGTGATAGCCACACTCTCTAGCGTATGGCGAACACACTCACTCAGTGGATGGCTTACTGGACTTACACATGTCTAATTTCATTCTGCTAGCTCCCATACCTCTGGGACGGGGGGGCCACCCATTAACCCATTCATTCCCACCACCTTCCCTTATTTAGCCTTGTGTGTCCATATCGGTAAGTGTGATGCGGATAGTAACCAACCAGTGTGCAGTGCCGTAGGGTAGGGACATCGGACTCGGAATCAACAAGGTACTACTCGTATCGGACTCGTACTATCGGAACCGGGCTCAACTAGCATCAGATATGGTGTAAATACAGGTACAAAGAGATACGATGAGAAGTGTGTATTATAATAGGATAGAGATTCTCTGAAGGACGCATGAGAGAAACTATAGTAGCTATATGATATGGCATCCGATTAGCCGGTCATATAGTAATTATAGTAGGCCACAAGGAGAGTAGAGATAGATATAAATGGGCTCTCGTATGTAGATCCAAGCGAGGTATTATGAGGAGGCTATGTGCTAGAGAGAGTAAATTGACATAATGTTCTATATGAGGATATGCCTATTACTGCTCAGTAAATACTAAGCACTATAGCAATGACTTGGCTACATTAGGGACTATGTTAATATAGAGAGATATGTAGGTATACAGACTAGATATAGATCTTAGGGTAGCTTAAGACATGGTAGATTAGATGTAGACATGATCATGTACTCACATAGCGTAAAGGTATCAAACTGTAAGCGGATCTATTCTTGCGTTTGTTCTATTATCGGGCTTCGCCCTTGAGAATACTTCCTTAGACTATCGAAAGGAAGGATAGGCTCCGATGTGCAATCCCGACCTATAGACTGGCTAGATAGATAGACTGGCTTTAGAGCGTTACCTTGAGATAGACTGGCTTTATAAATGCAACTATAGATATAACAAGTCCGTAGATGGACGATGGATGGGCAGATGAAGTGACAGTCCCTACCACCGAACGATGGCTGATACGAATAGATACAGGCTTCGCCTTCCAATCAATCCATTAGTATTCTCGCTAGCGCTCGATAAATGATCCTGCCTATAGTAGCACGCGACTTTACTTGCCGCCCTTTCAAATAGAAAAACCGCTTCAAGGTCCATTCTGGGTATAATAGCATCTGGATAAGTTACATATACCAATAAGTTACATTTCCCCCTAATAGCGTTAGCATCGTACCTCCCAATCAACTGGGAATACAGTGCCTCCCATCCCAAGCAGCTGGGGAAGACAGTTCGAGCCTACCTCCCAACATATTGATAAAGCATAACTCATACACCAGCCCAAGAGCTAGAAGCTGCGCTGCCACCTGCCTGGTTGGAAGGAAGAATCTGAAATGCATTAAATCAGCTATTTGGCTCAAGCCAAAATTGAGTTCTGGAACCCAGATGCTTGTAAGCTGTGTTTGACTTAGGGAATTGCACACTGGTCTCGGTCTCATTCATAGTAAGCTTCTACTACTTGTTCATATACATCGCTTCTATGTTTGCTTTAACAACACGGAAACCTAAGGTGGAACGACAATGGACTAGTTAATATAAACAAGAGCTAGATCACCACTGGCACTAGATATGAACTACACTTGGGTCTCCAACGCCCATATGCAAACAACCGGTCAGTGACAGTCAGAATAGTCCATCATAATAGCCGCCAGCAGCCATAGCCATACATAGAGAACGAAGAGGTACAGTGATTTCTTTCTTTTTTTTATTGATGGGGCCAACATCTACAGAGCGGGGTGGTCCAACGGACGGCGTCGAAACAGACCCGAGATAGAAAGATGTAACAGTAAGTTCCCCATAGTTGTTGTGATTAAGTAAGTTCTACTCCAGAGTTTGTCAGTCCGAGTCCGCATTCAGTCCGCATTCCGTTCAATCCGCACCAGCCAACTCTGTACGGGGTCCTGGAAAAATCCCAGCATGGCGAACCTTATAACCAGCTATGATTGAGATACAACAGCAGCTTGTTATATACGTAGATATACACAATATAGCGTAGATAATAAGAATCAAACAGTTATAGATGGGGGAGCCTAATACTCGCAAAGGAAGAACCTTTCTCACTAACCAAATCTGTCGGAGCTTCACGCTATACCGAGAGCTCTACCTCGATACCGAGATATACCGATCTCTATCTCTATACTAGAAATCAATATATTCTAAAGAAATCTATAGATCTTGAAATCGATATTTATTACCGATACTCTCTAGATCGATAAAAAGAAAGAAATCTACAAAGAAAGAAATCTAGATCTATTCTAGTAGTACCTTACTATACAGCTTAAGACCTAGAAGGTGCAGCATGAAGTATACTCTCACATGGTATGCTCTAGTCAGTGCTGCTTGTTACTGTCTCATTGTGCTTGAACCTAGACTCATCGAACTATACTTTGATCGAACTAAAGGATGGAATAAGCCTTGACCCATGAAGGAGCCTGTCAACTTCTGCCTTCATCACCAAGTAACACAGATGCCTTTACCCTTTTGCAAGGAAACAGCCTCTCGCCTTTAGCCCACCAAGTTAGATAAATATAGCTTAGATTGGTATTTTCGCTCTACTATGGAAACGTCTCTGAACCTGGGTCTATGAAATACAGACGTGAAATGAATCAGTTCAATTCACGTTCAATTAACATAGTGAAGTTCAGTGAAACGAAATACAGATGTTATGTTCAATCCATCTCTCCGTCTCTAATAAAGAAATACATAAGAAAAAAAGTTGATGCCAGCAGGTTTCGACCCACTTGATATGCCAGTCATAGCTGGGATGGGTTACTCCGGATACTTTACTTGGATACTTTGATACTTGGATACTCGGTTGGGATACATGGGTAGGTCGGTCGAACGGCCCCTAGTATCTCTTTACCTTATTCAAGGCTTAAGTGGCCAACCCCAACAGTTAGATGTGGGATGTGGGATATTGGCAAGGTGGAAAAAGATCTGTCTGGATATTCCTGCTGGTGAATGTGAAGAATATGGCGAATATGGAATAGGGCTTGATCAGCGGATATTTTTTATGGAAATGAAGAAGTATAAGGAAATGATTGCATAATAGAATATATAATAGGCTGGTCCCGGTTAGGCGAGAAGAGAACGTGTGCCGAGAGATACAATGGCTAGGGAAAACTTAGCTTGCTGGATATATTAGAGAAAAGGCTAAGTTCTTCGACCCGGGGTGATTAGACCATAAATACTAGAAACCAGGTGTTACTAATAAGAAGGTGGGAATAAGTTCAATTTATTGGGAGCTTACTCTACGGAAGTCCATGGGACCAGGGAATAGAGCTACCACCGTAGCTAGTACCGGCTTACTCTACGGAATAGAGTATTACCGTACTCTAAGGGAGAGATACTATAGCTATTACCTTAGGGCGGGAGGGAATAAGAGAGAAAAAAAAGACAAAAAGTAGGCAAGTGACCCAGACTTAAGCTAAGGCAATAAGGGCAAGACTAAGCTAGTGTCTAGTAGAGAGGGGGACTAAAGCTAAGACTATAGGATAGCCAGGCTGACATGGAGCTTCACTCTCTATGGCTTTCTATAGGCCTTCTTCAGGCAGTCCATAGGGAAGCTAGTCCAGTCCAATAGGAAACGGAACTCCATGGAACTTACTCTACAGACAAAGGCAAGTACAAAAGAAAGTGTCAAGGCTAGTTAGTAGTACCTCTTGGCATGGACAACCTTACTCTAAGGACGGAAGTGTATTGGCTTTCACTCTCAGTATAAAGTGCTAGTTCAATACTGCTTAAGACTTACTCTCTCTATGGAACCTACTCTCAGGAGGCAAGTAAGAAAGTACAGTGTCCATGGGAAACATACTCAATGGACTAAGCAAGTAACTGACTCTAAGACTTACAGCAAGTGTCCAAAGGCAGGCTAGTACTAAGCTTAAAGCAGTCTTGATGGTAGAAGGCTTACCGCTTTCACTCTAAGTCCGGATGTAGACAAACCGTAAGTCAGTGTCTCTATGGATGTAGACACTTAAGGCTTTCACTCTCTTTTTCAAATAATGGAGACTGGAAAGGCTCTTAAGCCTAGTTTACCACCTTAGGGCAAGTAGTACCGGCTTATTCGCTGTAGCTCAGAGAAGTAAGGCCTCTTTCTTTTGATCTTGATTTAAGGGGGAAAGTCTATACCGGACGTAAGGCTAACTCTATGGAACTTATACTAAGGCTTATAAGTCCATACCGTAAGGCTTGAACTCTGAAATGGATGTAACAACCAACCTTACTGGAACTTTATTACACCTTCTGGAAGTCCTTCTAGTTAGACTTACCTTAAAGTCGTCGATATGGCAAGTACATGGCTAAGGACCTTATTATTCTTCGCTTTAGCTCAGGGAGAAAGGAAAGGTAGTTTTATCTGGCGCTTTCACTCTAGTGCCAAGTATGGAACTTACTGCTTGGACTAAGCTTGTCTCTTAAGGCTCATTGACATGGAACTAAAGCAATACCAAGGGCAAGAGTGACGAGGACTAATCAAGAGACCTTAGGGCAGACTGCTTGGCTATCGGCTCCACCACCGAAAGACGAGGAACCGCCGCCAAAAGGATAAGAGCCAAAGAGAGCGCCATCAAGGAAGGGCAAGGAGAGAGAAGCAAGAGATAGCCGCCAAGGGCAAGGATATAAAAGCAAGATAAAGCAGCTAAGGGGGGGGGAGAATGAGCCAACACACCGGGAAATGAATCCAAATTAGCTAGGAGGATTGGTGCGTGGCTTAACAAAGTAGGAAGCGAAAGAAATAAATAGAGTTACTATGCGTTTTTGGGTTGATTATGGTATTAGGGGAAGACCGTTGGTTGAATTGGTTCGAAGCAGGTGCGCAAGCATCTTTCAATGCTAGCAATAAATACCCCCCCAACCTTGCCCGATGCGGACAAGCGACTACGTTCCTCTCCCCCTTGGTCGAGCGACTACGTTCCTCTCCCCCTTGGTCGAGCGACTACGTTCCTTGTTTAGATTATCAAAAAATTGATCAATCACTTTATCGAAGAGGTTAAGCCATTAGAACCAGGGAGAGGGGCGTTCACAACTGCCGCATCTTCCGGGAGAGGCGTTCCAACTGACCCATCTGCCAATAGCACGTCCCCATCATTCCCAGCTTACGTCCCCATCATTCACTGAATAGCGTGACCACCAACCACCTACCACACGTACACCACCTACCCTACAGCTATCACTTCCCTTAGAGCTTACTTACTTACTTTAGTTTCACACTATTGCATGGGGCCCGGAAAAGCTAGGGGTGCCGCATTTTATGGTATGGGCTGGATGATACAGCTGGATGGGATCGATGCTGGTTTCGACGCCTTCTTGGATGTTTTGGAGATTGCTTATTGTGCGTTAGGTTTCGGAACCGATAAGGAGGTCGCTTATTTACAGTTACCAGGAAGTAGCATTCCCAGCCGATCAGTTTAAGTGGTCGACGAGAGACAGTGGTAAGGGGAAAGGAAGGGGGGATAGCGGTAAGGCTGGCTCTCTAGCGGGAAGGAAAGAGAGCGGCAAGGCTTTATACCAATCCAGAAATAGCAATAGCATACCCATTTTCTGAAGTCAGTCTATAGGCACTACTTACATGCATGCCTACCCTAGCATATTACTTACGAGCATGTCCTAAATTAGTTAGGTGGGCTGCTTCTCTAGACCGAAGCTCCATCTTTTTCAATTTACTTATTTGGTGGGGGGGCTTATGGTCGAGCACCCTAAAGGGTCCTCGAATTAGAATCCTTCGTATATCCGAGCTTAGCTAATGAACAAGTAAGTTTACCGAAGCGCAGGCATGCTACCTAACCCATTTCCCTAAGCCGAAGAAGGGAATGCATGTATTTTCCGATGTTCGATTTCTTTATACGGATAACGCGGAAACTATTACGTATAAAACCCATCGATTCATCAGTTCCTTGCCCGATGCGGACAAGCGACTACGTTCCTCTCCCCCTTGGTCGAGCGACTACGTTCCTTAAAAAATCATAATAGGGGGCGGTGACTCACTCAATTCCCTCGGTTCCACTGGAAAGCTGGAGCAAGCAAATGATACACATTCTAGAGATCGATTAGTTGGTGGAAGCCTGCCTTTCAGAAGCAGTTTATTAGCTCACTGGACCAACAAGATAGATAGATATAGATATCTCCAGTGGAATGAGTTTCACTATAAATAGTCTGGGGATCCGAGGGGCAGAATTCGTTGATGGATTTAGCTATTGATAAGCGGGTGAAAAGAAATATGTATGGTTGGGATCTGCCCGGATTAACGAATTACCCCACCTATTTCTGTCCGAATTCAAGGCAGGGCCCCCTATTATGATTTTTTAAGGAGTAGAATTGATATCTAGCTATGGGCAGGAAGCACTACTCCATACGATGAGAGAATTGGAGTTTCGCTTTCTCGCGTATCAGTAGCTGGAGCAAGGGAAGAAAACGAAATAGATACGGAAGGAGATAGAGATTAGCTAGTTATTGGAACTGAGTAAGGGGAATTGCTTTGCTCCACACCTCCACCGGGGGCATAAGCAGAGTGAGCTAGTCATCGAATTGAATACCTTCCCTCTATTGTATCATCCCATTATTGAGATGCAGGTGGATGGGTAAAAAGTAACTCATTCTGCCAAGAACCATTTGATTGGGTCTCCAATAACTAGAGATTGGTTTTCCCTAGCTATGGGGGTTGGTTTCGCAGCCCTTTCATCCGACTAAGCCGGCTCATAAAAAGGCTCTGTCAAGTAGACCAGAGGAGATAGGTCCTATTGCTGCCGAATAAGCTGTTTCCTTGCTCTTATTGAATACTCATTTGCTTCTGCGCGTTGCGTTACCCTATCAAAAAGCATAGGCGTTGCATACCAGAGACAAATTAGTTAGTCTCACTGGGATCCGTTCCGGCTGAGACACCACTTATTTATAAGTTAGTAGGTAATCTAAGTACCTCGGCATCCTTTGCTGCTGAACTGCACATACCGGATTGCCGGCCTCTTGAAGGTACTTATGAAATGAATGAAGCTTGAACCCGTCCAACAGCAGGTCGAGTCCCGGCATTGAAGCTTGAAACCAGGGGAGGGGGTTTGGTCGAGTTTCTTCTCTACGTATTAAAAACCCTTTCCGCTGTCAGCTTTTCAGTCTTACTTACTAAAAAGCCACCTTTTTATATCAAACCTCGCTCCATTGAGTGAGATACAAGCCATCCCTAGCTAGTTCGGTGGGAGAGCCAAAACGGAGGTCATTAAGGATGGAAGGGTAGAGCGAGAGATACCACTTCTCTGTTAGTCGGATAGATAGATAGCGTTCTCCAATTCTGCATTAATGGAAGAAATCCTGAAGAGTGAACAAGTGGTCACTAGCACCTCTTTATTTAGAGCATGACGCTGGCTATGACATATATAAGACTGAATTCGGCTCCCACTTCATCTTCTGCTAATTGAGTGGAAGCTTTTTGGAAGTATGTGGGTGGGTTTGGGTTCCAGGCGGTCAAGTTTCATTCACTAAATCGATGCACCAATCCTGTTTCTCGACCCCACCCGGCATTCATTTAGGATAGGGACATGACACGACGTTACTTCGTCGAATGAATACAGGAGAATCTCAATGAGAAACCTTCGGACTACGAATACCCCCCCAACCGACTCTGTTAATTAATAAAGCCTCTCCCTCCACCTCTGCCCTTGGCTCATCATGCTATAGTCACTCCGATGTGAAGAATGTTCCGACTGCGTAGCAGCTGCATGAATCGAGAATCTTTTCAATTTACTTATTGGGTGGGGGGGCTTTTGGTCGAGCCCCCTAAAGGGTCCTAAATGTACGAATCTTTCAATTGGCCCTTTCCTTGCACTAGGAAGCGCAAGCCCCTCCGGGACCTTACTCCCCTGGTTCTGTTCTACCGCTCCTAACTTCCCTCCTTTCTGTACTTGTTTACTTTCCCTACCAGCCCTACCAGCAGTCCTAGCTGTCCCTTCTATGTTCCCCATCCCTGTTCTGTCCTGATCTACTCCTTCCATGTCCTGTATGCTCCTGCCTTCTTTTTCCTGTTCTTTCTCTGAGGTAAAGGTGGGTCACATATGGTCAAATTCAATAGGTCAAGTCCAGGCAGAGGTGGTAAATTATCTCTATGAACCTAGGTCACATATGGGAAATTTCTCTCTATAAGGGTGGGGCGGAGGTAGGCAACAGAGGCTGAGGCATAGCCAGGTAGAGCTACAGAGCCAGCAGACTCCGCAGCGGATAAAGCAGCTGGAAGTGTGCCTTACCATCTTAAACCTTATTAATGTAGGCTGGTTGGAGGCATTGTATATAGATTGACCGAGTGATTTAACTGACGAAGACAGGGGATAGTACCCGTAAGATCGAAAACTTGATCCAGCATCCTCACCCGTTCGAAAGCTAGCAGCCTGGGTTGAATCAGCAGTTTACCTTGTTTAAGCAGCAGCACATCCAGATGCAGATACTTATCGAGATGGAGATTCAGCGCCTGTTCGAAAGCACGTTGATAACCTAGATCCACCAGCATCAATGACATAGGAAGCATCTGGGCAAGCAGCAGTTTCCGAGCCATGAGCAGATTCATCAGCAGGGATAGAAGCATCCAAGCCATCAGTGATAATTTCAGTCCTAAATCCAGAGTCTGTTGGAGATCTCCTCATAGATCCGATGCTAGTTCTTTAGCAGGAGGTAGTAGTTTTCCATACACGAGCTTCTAAGTAATTCCCCACTATCCATTCCAGGAATCTGATCTCAATGTTGATTAATCACATATATGGGGGTACTCTGTAGTTCGCCTTGCTTCTTCCAACCCTCATGATGTCCCCCTTTCCGTTTGTGCAAAACGTCCACCTATACTTCCTTCGGAGTGACCGTTTCGACCGAACTCATCTCTGCTTTTGAGCTTGCAATGGGGCATGTAAGCAAAAGGGAGAGCCTATTTAAGAGCCAGCACCTCGTAAGCATATTTGCCTTTTTCCATACCCAGTTTCTTATTCAGTGGACCTAACAGTTTAAGTGCTAGTAGTGTCGGATCCAACTTCCCTTCGCTATGCTCTTTGAGGGGAAGAAAGAAAGGGCCCAGTTAGGTCCTGATAAACCCAATAAGGTCCTTAAATCAAGTCCTGACCAAGCCTGGCTTTCAATAGGTTATTGTCAAATGGGTCCTTCGACAATGCTGTTATTATATATGTAATTATGCCTTCCTCTTCAATTTACTTATTTGCCCCTCAAATAAGTCAAAAAATGGTCGAGCACCTCTTGGGTTTACTTATTGGGTGGGGGGGCTTTTGGTCGAGCCCCCTAAAGGGTCCTTACTAGTCGAGCGTGCTTACGCATCCTAAAGGTCCTCTTCAATTTACTTATTTGCCCCTCAAATAAGTCAAAAAATGGTCGAGCACCTAAAGGTTAGGGTTTACTTATTGCCCCTCTCAAATAAGTAACCAAAACAGTCGAGCCTGCTTGCGCATCCTTATCAGTCGAGCCCCCTAAAGGGTCCTTATGTCAGGCGAGCCATCCTTCCTGCCTCGTTGCTCTCTGCCTTACCTCACTATCTATCCTGACCCCCTCTAAGCACCCTGCTGCCTTGCCTAAGCGGGAGAGCACCTATCCACAGAGTTGGCAAAGCGTTATTACGTACGTAGATATATATATATGCATAACAGACCGTAGAGATAGATATATCCATAACAAAGACGATCGGATTCGAACCGAAACATGCTGGGATTCGTTCTCTTTTTTCGTATAGGGAAATACGAATAGGGATTTAATGGTAGCGGGGTGATGTCGCTTCTCTCCACGCCTCATCAATAAAGAAATGCTTTAAGGCGCCTCAATAAGACCACATTCAAGAGAGACCCGAATAAGCCCCGCCAGGACATTACCAGCGGCCCAGCAGGAATATCGCAGCAACTTCTGGGGCACACAAGGTCCCGGAGGGGCTTGCGCTTCCTAGTGCAAGGAATGTCAGATCCGCCCCTATACTATGATTTCTTTATATCATTGGGGTATATCCATCCATACATACAGCTCGCTTGGTTGGCCTGGTGCTTAGCTTCCCCCCCATTAGTGGTTTTGCCCGCCACACTGGCCTTTGGCTTCCACTCATGGCTCGACGGCTCTGCTGCTTGCTTTGTTGCTTTATTTGCTACGTATGGAACTGCTCTCACCCCCCCCCTTAGCTTTTTCCCTTTATACCTTGGCTTTCTTCTCTCCTGCTCCCTTAGCTTCTGGCTCTGTCACTTGCTCCTGCCCTTGTCTTGACTGTTTTTATCCTCCTCCTTGCTTTGGCTTTCTTAAAGGCTGTCTTCCCTGCCTTCGCTCTTGCTGCCTCTACCTTCGCTGTTGGTGTTGGACCGACTACTGCTGGGTATCGAACTGCTAGCTTGGGTACTTCTAGGACAGGAACCGAGCGAAGCTAAGCAACTGGGTCATCTGGACCACCTGGAACAGCTCGTGTGGCTAATGGGACTTGTATGTATTCCAGCGGTGGTACGTGCTACTCTATTGGTTGTTCGAACTGCTACCCTAGCTGCTGGCTCAGCTTATGCCCCTTTGTCTGGCTTGGTTTTATAGCTTGGCTAGGATTTGAAAAATCAATTTTATGAAATATATATAATATGAACACTTCAACCAGATTTATTTGTTGCACGACCCAACCAAGCCAGGAAGGATACTTCATTTACGAACTTCAACTTAAAGACATGCAGTGCTGCCCAACAACCACTTATTGAAGTCAGGAATCGGAATCGGAAGTACCACAATAGGAAGGATAGATTTGACCTTACCCCTTTAGACCAGAATCCTAGGAGCATGGAGGGACAATCATGCCCAACCTTTTATGTGAAACCGGGAAGGAATAGAACTAACTAGGTAACGCCTATCCCCCTTACCTTAGAAACACCGGATGGATGGTCAGCCGAGAGAGAGAGGGCAGCCTTTACCTGATATCGTTTTACTGCTGCCGGATGGCCTTGATTCTGTGGGCCATCAGAGCCACCTAACCTCGTTGGATGGAATGGGACGGAATGGGATCAACAGAGAGAGCTGGACGGACGGGCTTCAGACACTGCCAGGAAGGACATTCTTCACACTTGCCTTTAGACATCTTAGTCAATTGGGACTGCTATTAAACACTCCCTCTCTTTACCTGCATGAACTAGACCTGGAGCCAGATACCTGCTGGAATCACGTAGTAAGTGAGTCGCATATCCCTTACCTTATAAGCGCCGGATTGGATGGGAATTGGAATTGGGATGGGTTGATTAGCCCTTCCCTTACACCTAGAACAGGAACTCACTCTGTATGCCATATGCCTGAGAGTTTAGGGGCCTACCCTCTTTAGACCGGAACCCTAGGACGATGGAGTTATCCCAACCCATGGGACTTTCTCTTATCAGCTGAAGCAGCACCGGATGGATGTGGATGGTCAATTAGAAAATAGGAGTGTAGCAGATATCGTGGAACTGCCGGTCGGATGGCTTTATTGGATTATGGCATGGCCCATCAGAATAGAGCAACGAAGTTGGTTGGATGGACAAGCTTCAGACGATATAATGCCTTTTATAACACTTGCTTATGCTTTGGAAGAACACCCGCATCAGTACCAGTACGGCATACTATGAGCTCCGCCTTACACCTAGGAACACTTGACTTATAATATTTCATGGCTACAAGCTAGACCTGAGATTCTCGGATCGGGATTAGATCGGCCCAACTTACCTTATCTTTATACCCCCACCCTAGCCTAGGACGATGGTTTGCTACTATGAACTTCACCCAGGAATACCAGTAGGGGATGGCACTTGTTGGTTACACTTACCTACCTTAGCCCTTAGGAGGGAGGTAATACTAGCAACTACCCCTCATTAGAAGCAGCAGATGAAACGAGTTCCTTACCTTACACCTAGAATCGTCACTTCATGAATATGCCATATGCCTTCGATTATAGAGGCTTTTTCCCTTACCTGAATCTTTATACCCTCACCCTAAGACAAGTAATATATAAACCAGGAATACTACGACAGTAGACAGGGGCATCTATAAAAACACTCCCTTTTCTCTATTTACCTGCACGAACTAGTAGACCTGGAGCCAGATACCAGGAATGCACGTAGTCAGTGAGTCGATCATATAGAGAACTTACCTTACAAGCCACAGATGGAATTGGAATTGGAATAGGCCCGGAGGGACTCACTATTCATATGGTGAGAGGTCGAGGAGAGGCCCGGTATCTAGGGAGCGCTGGGAAGTATCGCTGGGTAATACTGGGAAATCCCG
>Ga0115844_100268_pt1 | contig 13851 bp, 12 predicted proteins | sample InSIn1gowninarea_FD_83858 | JGI IMG/M metagenome (GOLD analysis project Ga0115844, IMG submission 83858) | reverse complement strand
AATTATTTTCTTGTCTTGGTACTCAGTTAGCTCATAGCTCATCTTATCATCCTCAATCTGATGGGCAAACTGAGATAGTAAACAAATGTTTGGAAGGATATCTTCGTTGCTTTGTATCTGATAAACAGACACAATGGGTCAAATGGTTGCCTCTAGCTAAATGGTGGTATAACACTTCCTTCCATACAGCAACAAAAATGACCCCATTTATGGCACTTTATGGATATTAGCCACCATCCATCACATCAAATTTAAGAGAAAATTCTAAGGTTCAAGTAATGGAACATCACATTGAACATCAACAACAGGTCCTCCAACTCTTAAAAGATAACCTCGTGTTGGCACAAAACGGAATGAAACAACAGGCAGATCAACATCGCAGCGAAATAAGTTTTGATGTAGGCGATTGGGTATTGCTACGGCTACAACCATATAAACAAATGTCCCTCAAGCAAGCTAAGAAGGATAATAAATTATCACCAAAGTATTACGGTCTGTACAAGGTGTTGCAAAAGATTGGTAGTATGGCATGCAAATTGGAGCTTTCTGCAGCGTCTCGAGTGCATCCAGTTTTCCATATTTCATGTTTAAAGAAGGTTATATGGGACAAGCTCCCAGTTCAAACAATATTGCCAGAACTTGACGAGGAAGGAAAAATTATATTGGAACCGGAAGCAGGCACAGAAACAAGAACTTGACAGCTATGAAATCGATCAATTTCGGAGTATCTCATCAAGTGGAAGAACTTATCTGCTGAAGATTCCACATGGGAGGATGAGAATTTTATACAGAAGCATCCAGAACTACTCAAGCGTTGAGGACAACACTTTTTTTGAAGGAGAGGGGCATGATAGGTCCCTATAATATTAGTGATTACCCAATTACTATTGTAGTTGTACCCCTTATTAACATTGTTGTGCCCCTATTGCCCCCATATTTTTATTATTGTGCCCCCATAGAATCCCTTTATTGTTATTTTTGTGGCTTTATATTATTATTGTTAGGTCGGCTGGGTTATATTGTGACTCCTTTGACTCCTATATATAGAAAGGAGGTTTTGACATTTGTATCATCCAAGAGTTGTTCATTTATGTAATGTAAAGGAAGTTGCCCCCTCAAAGAGGCTAAATTCTAAGGCATGGATTTATCTTTGTAGATATGATTGCAAGTGATATCATTAAAATGAGCCTTAAAAATATTTATTTCATCCAAAATATTACTGAGTGTGTGAGTGTGACAAGCAGTAATATTATTGAACCAGTCTATAATGATCTTCGAATCTCCATATATATTAATGCTCATGCAGTTATGTCCCAATGAAAAATGCATGAGATGACGCAGAGTGATGAGTTCAGTAAAATTGTTTAAGCCAACCCCCAAACCCATCCGGACTTTGTAGTAATGTTGTTCACTAATGTATAGGATGAAACCACCTCCGCATCCCTGTTATTGGGTTGCACCATCAAAATATGCCCAAGGGGTATTTTTATCAATATGCGGAGGGTCATGAGGCCTGCGGGTTCAAGATTGGGGAGGCTCGGGAATCTCGTTATAAGCCGATATAATTAGTGCTGTAGTATGCGACCAGTTCACAGGTTTGTTATCAAAGATGTTCCGGTTCCGTTCCAAACAGAGATACCAACAGATGATTAAAGGGAGGCTCTATAATTTTGATCCTTTATGCCGGTGATACCAACTTTCCTAAGCTCTATTTATGTCACGCCTTCCCATGAGCCCGTGAAGCGAATAGAAATGGAAATATTTTGCCACAGGTCCATCAAGGCAGTACACTTCAAAAAAAGGTGTGTAGTCGATTCTGCTACACTTTTACATAGTGTACACCAGGTAGGCCCGTGGATAGCTCGGTGCATGATATTTTCACCAGTGGGGACTTTGTCTTTTAATATGCACCAAAAAAATAGTTTGATCTGAGGAGGCATTGTGAGTTTCCAAATTGCCTTCCACTAGAAAGTAATCAAATCCGGAACTTTGTGTGAAATCAACGCTAGATAGCCCGACTTTGGAGTGTAAAAACCACTATTAGATTGATGCCATATGAGTTCATCCAGTCCCTCTTTGATCCTAATGTGCAATTTAGAAAGAGCGGTAATATAATCATTCCATTCTTGGTGCCAGCATTGTGGTAGATTAATCTGTTGTTTGGATTTCCATCTTTGTGCAAAAATGGTAGTATTATAAGGATATGCAATGTTAGCTAGGACCTTAATCTCATGAGAGTGTAGATGTTGTATGAGGTTCCTAGATAACAGATGTCTGCCACTGCTTCCATTCCATGGCTCTAAACCAATGCGAGCCAAAGAACCATCGTTTATTCTCCAAACCAGATTTTCCCTAATGAGAGGCAGGTAATGAAGAAGTGCCTTCCAGACAGATGAAATGCCAGATTTGGGCCAATTGGGAAGCTAAATCCACTCCATGATACTCAGAGGCAAAATGTATTTGTGATATGAGATGCTAGTCCAAAGATTCTGTCCGTGAGCAATGTCCACCCCATTTTTGCAGCTAGTGCCTGTGCAAATAAAGGAAGGTATTTTAGGCCCCAGCCTCCCCATTTTTTGGGCAGCGCAATCTTGTTCCAGCCCACCCATGCAAATATCCACTTGTCCTGATTCCCATTCCATATATATCTGTTACAGATTTGGTGTAGCCTGGCCAAGATGCTTCTAGGAATCCAAGTGAGAGCCATCCAATAGACAGGCGTAGCCTCAAGTACAGATTTAACTAATACAAGTCTACCAGCTCTGGAAAAATATCGGTGACTCCATAAGTTAAGCCTTTTCTCCAGTTTTGTGACGATCCAAATCCAATCAACTATTTTCTAGCTGACAGGCTTGATCCAGAACCCCAGGTATTTTAGACCCGATCTAGAGGATTGATACAGTATGGGAATAGACGGTGTGAAAATTGAGTCTCATGGATGGAGGTTCGAGTGATGGTGATGGTAGATTTTGAGTGGTTTGTTAAAATCCCAGTGGCAGATGAGAAAAGGGAGAGGATCTTTGAGAAGGAGCGAGAATCCCTGATGCTACCATCAAGAAAAATAATGACATCATCCTCGAATACAAGATGGGTGAGAAAACAGTCATCAGATATCTTGAGACCACAGAGATCACTATCTCTCTTAGCTGATGCAATCAATCGACTGAGACCATCCATGACAATCAAAAATAGGAGAGGAGAGAGGGGGCAACCCTGTCTGAGACCTCTTTCAGAGTGGAAAAAAATGAGATGCAGACCCATTGATAAGTACACTAAAAGTGGGAGTGGTGATACATGCCATGATCCATGTGATGAAATTGTGGGGGAAGCCCAAATGGATAAGGAGCATCTTGATGTATAGCCAACTAACACGATCAAATTCCTTTGCCAAATCGATCTTTAGGGTGATGGCCTTTTGGTGTCTGGTCCAGATAGTATGCATGGCTTCCTGGGTCGAGCCAATAGCTTCATGAATCTAACGATGTTCTAGAAAGGCAAATTGTTGAGGGGCGATGTGACGGGACAGGATAGGGCGAAGGCGATTTGCAATGATCTTGGAGATGATCTTGTAAAGACAATTGCACAGGGAAATGGGTCTGTAATCATTGAAAGAGGACAGGGAGTCCGATTTAGGAATAAGAGTGATAAAGGTCGAGTTGAAGGCATTATACAATGACCCAGATATTCTGCATTCCTCCACTACCCTCAGCAGGTCTTAGCTAAGAAGCTCATAGAAAGCAAGGTAGAATTCGATGGTCCAACCATCCGAACCCGGACTCTTGTCCTTTTTGAACCATTTTAAAGTGCCCTCAAGCTCCCCAGGTGTGTTGGGTCCCTATAATACTAGTGATTACCCCATTACTATTGTAGTTATACCCCTTATTTATATTGTTGCGCCCCTATTACCCCCATGTGGTTATTTCTGTGCCCCATAGAATCCCCCTATTGTTATTTTTGTGGCTTTATATTATTATTGTTAGGTCGGCTGGGTTATATTATGACTCCTTAGACTCCTATATATAGAAAGGAGGTTTTGTCATTTGTATCATGCAAGAATTGTTCATTTATGTAATGTAAAGGAGGTTGCCCCCTCGAAGAGGCTGAATTCTAAGACGTTGATCTATATTTTCTATCTTTTCTTGAGCTGGTTTCATAACAGTCCACTTGGAACACAATGCTTGGATTTGAACCTAATTTTAATGATGCCTAATTCCCTAAAGGCTTGTGGGATACAACATAAATTCCAACTAGCCTAGAAAAAACCTAGCCTTTGATCCAATTTCATCTAAATAATATTATGAATAACCTTTTCTAGATTGTCACATGTTATCTTAAATGGAACCCAACAAGAAGAGTTGTAAACATGCATAGTTGCTAACATCTTGGTATAGTTTCAGAACTTGACTATCAACACTAAGTGTTTAGTTACCCAATTCTCAATCTCCTTTTCTACCCAATGCACCACCACTTCACATAAGTCCTTAGGCATGCCTAAAAGGCGAAGGGAATACCTAGGAATTCAAAGACTAGACTTGGATGAATCTAAGTCCAGTGATTAGAGGAAACTCGCCTTGGTTCTAAATGTTGGCTCTACTTGTGGCATTGGATCTTAGCTTGTTAAATATAAAATTTTAAATGACATGAAAAAAATTAGGCACTCCATGATATCATTATATCACTTATAGTATTCAAGCATGGTTAGGAAGGAATCATCAACAAAGTGACCATTAACTAACAACCCAAATTTCAAATTAGGAAGAGGAATCCCTTAAATGTGTGCTAGACTAACTCTAAAATTAATTATATGTACAAACCTTAATGGACAAGACATAAAGGGCTATGCGTAAGGGACAATATTATCTAATGCACTTGAACATCCTATTATCCCTCAGGTTTATCCTAGTTAGGAATCAATGCCAAGGAATCCTATAGAGGTTAGAAAATCCTCCATGCTTTAAGTCTCAAGCTAACCCTTGGACCAAAGGGGGAAACCCTCAAACTATCATGATTAATAGTCATAATTATAAATTTTTAGAACAATTCATTTAAATCCTTAAATGCTGGATTTTAAGATGAATTGTTTAATAAATAGGTGAAGAAATATTAAAAATGAGAGATAATAGTACCCTTGAACTATATCTTAGAAAAAAATATCTACAATGGATACATTTACCCCACAATACATGTATTTCAAAATTATAAGATGGAAGATTAAAAAAAATAAATGCCAATGGCAATAGCAAAAGTATTCCTTAGCATCAAGGAACACAAATAGCTCAAAATGCTAATAAGAATAACCTGAGTATTCCATCAAATCAATATAAATAAGAATTCATTATATGCAACAACAACACATTCATATTAACCTAATAACTCAGAAGAAAAAAACAAACATAAACAATGAAACATTCATATTAACCTAATAACTCACAGGAAAAAAACAAACATAAACAATGAAACATTTGATTTTTAACAAATATGATTGTCATAATGAAAATGTGATAATCAATGTCATAGATGTTATAAAGTTTTAGATGAAATACATTTTATCAAAATGCTAAGCAACTAATGAAATAAACACATAAAATAGTGTATACTTTACGAGTTATTAATAAAAAAATGTTTTGGACAACTAAAAGATAAATCATGAGGCTGAAAAACAAATGACACAAGAGTTTATGTGAGTAGAAAAAGAAAAGATTTTGAATTACATAAGAAATATTACAATATCATGAGAAGTAGGACTAAATCTGCAAAGTAGGAGGAAAATATGCATGTCGGTTGGACTATCTATTGTAAAAATTTGGCCCTCTTGGACCACTCTAAGTGTTCAACTATATTGTTGCAATATAAGTCTAACCCCTCCCCCTCTTTCATTGTCCTTTTTATCCTCGTGAAAAGTTAGTTTCCAAGTTTCTCATTATTAACCATTTCATACCAATATTCTTAGTGTTTAAAAAATAGAAACAATCCAAGCACTCTAAGTATTAAAATATAATTATAAATAGTTTATATTTCCATGTAAACTTTATCATTTTAATAATGTGCGGGCATGCCAATATTCATATTCTATTAAGACTCACGAATTCAATTATCATTAATATAAAAGTGATTGAACACTAATTATTAGATTAATGGTCATTATGAACAAGTGTTACATGCAATAGAGTCGTTACTAAATAATTTTGAATATAAAATTGTTTAAATGTATGTTAATGGTTCGAGGGTAGTTATGAATTTATTGTACAATAATAACTTTTTATTATATTAAAAAGTATTTATTTCTGTTTTCAAAGTTAAGGAGCTAGGTTGTATACGATACTTGTTCAACAAATATTTATGAACGAAGGTGGCATATTTCTTATCTTCAATATGTGATGGCCTAGATTAAGAGGTCAACTTATAAATGTGGTGATATTTCCTGAATGAGGTGTAGAATAGTGATGGATTTTGATAATAAAATTTCATTTTGGTATTTTGTTTGACAACAAATCCAATACATATATTACAAAATTTAATTAAAATGTTTAATAAGATTAACACAATTATTTTTCAATTGAGTTTATCTTGTAATCCTCCCCACCTAAGTTTAGATCTCATCGTTTGACATGTTATATTTATAGAATAAAGTAACTATGTTTCACTCTTAACTGAGTATATACTGTGGGCTAGCCAAGTACCAACAACCTCTCTTGATTTTGGGCTAAGAGGGAAGTTGATTTCTTTCCTTGGGTAGTCCCCAATGCCCAAAACTTTTTTCAGTTGAGTTTAGCTTAGGTGGTTTGGTGGGATTGTTTTGATCCTCCCCACCCAAGTTTAGGTTTCATAGTTTGACATGTTCTAGCTCTAGAATAGAGTAACTATGTTGCATCCTTAAGTATATACTGTGGCTGGCTAGGTACCAACAATCTCTCTCTTGATGCCTAAAATTTTAAATCTTTGGAGAAAAAAGATTAACAAAATTATTCAAACTATGAAATTTTATAAGCGACTATGTTTCGTAATTCCAACCATAAAAAAATGGGAAAGGAAGTTTCCAAATTAAAAATGAAAAATTTTCCCATTTACTATTGCAAATAAACATAAATAAATCTTTTACAACTTCACCAATAGAGAAAAATATGAAAAATAAGGTATTATAGGTTGTAGTACTATTCATAGAAATTAAAACCAGAAAATATGTCTAGATGCCTAGTGTTCAATACTACACACATATATGCATTTGAGTCCTAACATGACTTCTTGACAAATAGTTGAAATAATAGATTTCTTCAAATTTGATAGTTGATTGTCTACTACATTGATCCATTGCAAAACAATTCCAATCAAAAGACAAACTTGCTCATAATTCTCTTTAAAACAAAACTAGAGTATTCCAAAACCAATATGTTCCAATCTTTGTGTCTTAATATTTTCATGTTTTGCAATTTTGGAAATCAGGATGCCATCTTAAAATGAATGAAGTTGAGGTTTTATCTATCATGGTATAAAAGTCATCCCTCCAAATAAAGTTAACTTATGGGAAATGTCAAAGTGGGAAGGATGTAGATCACTTAACTGATATTCACATCATGCCTTTAACCCAACTAATGTTACCTACATAAATAGAGATTAGTTTGAATAAATACAATTATAATAATATAAGTGTATGCTAACTCGATGCAGGAACATCAATCTCTCTGAGCAGTAAAGATTTGAATATTCAAATTTCTAGAAGGCAGACGTGGCCATGAGGATGAGATTTCCTTGGATTCAATTGAGTTTGTTAATCGTTTGTTCCAAATTCTATGGATCGTGAGTGATATTAGGGATTTGATCAGATCCGTTTAGTGATTTGATCCATATTGTATTGTGTTAATTATAAATTGTAAGGCCTATGATGTGTTGAGCATGACCAAAGGCCCATAGAGGGTGCATTATAATAAAGACCAGGTCATCAAGGCACCATAATATTGTGTAATATTGGGTATCTTAATGAAATGATTGAGTGAGGCTTATGTGAGAAATATAAATTATATTTTTCGAGTTATTATTTGTATTTATGAGTTTGTGTGTGTTTGAAATCTGTGTGGAAGTGTGTTCATTCTAGTGATGTGATGATACAACGTTGATTATAGGATGGATCAATGGTGATCCATTAACTTAGATTTTATGCGTAAGGTTGAGAGGAATAAGAGTTCAATGTTTCAGGTTTGCAGCCACAGTGCAGTGGAGGATCTCATTAGTTTCAGGAATTAAGGCGCAGTCAGGTCACAGATGAGTATGAACGAGGAATGAAGCCTAACCCCTAACTACTCAAACTATATTTTTCTACATGGGACCCTATTAGTCAGGCTAGTTCGTTTATAGTTGAACCCAACCAAATCACGAGTGAATATGAGTCGACTTGTTATGCAACCAACTCACAAAATGGAAGAAAAGATAGATCAATGACTTAAAAATTAGCCCCTTCAAGGGGGCAATCTCATGTACATTACATAAATGAATAATTCTTGGATGATACAAATGATAAGACCTCCTTGGTATATATAGAGTCTAAGGGGTCATAATATAATCAAAGCCTACATAATAATAATAATGCAAGGGCACAACAATAACAATATTGGGCTTCTATGGGGCACAATAATAACAATATGGGAAATACATGGGCACAACAATAACAATAGGGTGATACATTAACAATAACAATAAGGGGGATACACTAGTATTATAGGGAACTAACATGCCCCTCTCCTTCAAAAGATTGTTGTCCTCAACGATTGAGTAGTTCCGAATGCTTTTGTATAAATTGTAGAAATTTCACCGTAGATTAAATTGATAATGCAATGTAACTAAAGCAATATACTTAATCTACTTCTACAATCAAACTTGCAGAAGCTTAATCAATTTTGAGCAAGATCAAATAGAACACATATAACAGATGAAGAAGAAATAAATCACATATGAACACAGAAGAATACTCTGGGGAAAGCCTCAGCTAAAAACCCCGTTCTTTGTATTATCATACAAGTGGAAATATCTCAAGATTACACAAAGGTTTAGCTCACAAGCTATTCAGCTCTCAGTACAATCCCTCACTGCTACTCATAGACAGAATAGACAACACATATGCCTTCTTTCAGTCCTCCAAGCCTCCTATTTCCTTGCGTAGTTTCTCCTGGGTCCTCAAGTTGCCACCTGTGTGTAAATATCCCTCACACACTGCTCTGACCTCTGTAATAACTGCACAATCTTGAAGGAGTGAATTCCTTTTGCATGGATGAGTTTCCTTTATAGAAAAATTCTTCCAACTGATAGTACACTGTCCCTTCCTTTAATCTCAACTGGGTCTTTCTCTGAATTGACATGCATAAGTTATTTATGAGAGAATATTCAGTGATCTGGAGAACACTAGTTGCATGCATGCATGCATTAACTGACTAAACTCACAATTAGTTCTACAAATTGTTTGGAACTAATTTAACTAGACTTAACTCAGTTAATTGAGCTAACTAATTACAACTCAAATACAACTCATCCTTATCTCCTTAATAAAGGGATAACTTCCTCAATCAAAGGGATAACTGTTGCATGTCTTCACAAAGCCTTCATGTTTGATTTTCTCCAACTAATTAACTCAAGATGAATTAATTAATTATTTTTCAAACAACTGCTAAGACTAAATTCAAATTTTAATTCTTAATTTTAATTCAAGGACAAAGTAAAATTGGAATATTTTGAATGCTATTTTTAGCATTTCTTGTTGCTATTCTCAACAGTCCATCCCAACAAGAAAGGAATTCAACTCGATCCCAATCTTAAACCTTTGGAATGTTCTACATGCAACACTTCTCTCTAGTGTTGTTGCTCCAGTAACTCCAAAAAATAAAAATAAAAAAAATCCAACCTGAATCAGTATGATGCAACTGTCATCAAAGTCTCTGACTGCTATTGCCTCTGTCAACTGAAAAAATCTGTGCTTCTGTTGACTCAGCCTTTCTGCACCATTGTCAATCCTTCTCTGCGCTCTTCAGTATCTAATTGCTCTAGCCTCTTCCATTTGATCTTTGATTGCATCAATCACACTGATTCCTCCTGCTGCATCCATGCTACTGCTGGTCCTATCTCCCAGCATTGCATCTGCACTGCACCTCCTCCCATCATGTTGCATCGTGCTGCCCAATGTTGCATTGCAACTTAGTTACTGAGAAGTAAGTAACTGATCTCCCAATTGACCTCCCTATTGGGCTAGAAACATCCTCTGATGCTGAAGCTTCCTGTGCCGCTCCATCCGCATCTGTTTCTACCCACTTAGCCAGTCCTGCTACTCCTCGTCGGGGCTCTTGTAGCAAGGTCTAATCAAAGAGGTTGGGTACCTCAAAGATCCTGCCCCTATTTCAGCCTTCTTGGGACTATCACTTCACATCGCCCCACCTCACACCTGAAGGTATGGTTGCATGTGATCCCTCTGCCCACTTGGCTCAAAATTTCCCCCTACTGGAGGTCTTTGCATGAGTGGATGCCTCCACTCGGTCTCCTCTCAACATCTCCAATTGTGGCTCCTCCATAATTGTTTGAGACTTCTTTTGGGGATGCATGTTGAGAGGTAATTTACTATCCCTCTCAACCACCAAGTTTCTAACATTTTCCTTGCTCCTCAAGGCTTTGCATGCATCTTGTACATCAAGTGCATACAGGTTTTTGGCTAGCACACCAATCTGTTTCATCTTTCCCGTCGTCACAAAATTTTCTAGAAAAAGAGATAACTTTAAATCAACGATATCTCCCTCATCCAAACTCTGATTCAATCGATTTTTTTTTTGAATTTGTGTATTTTTTCGCAATGAATCTAGATCTACTATTTGTTTCTAAATTTTCAGATCTTCCCTGCAAACTTGCGACCCAATTTTTATTTTTTTACTTTTTTACTTTGATTTCTCTTCTTCGTATACTATTCACAGCTCTGATCACCTTTTCTCTAATACCATGTAGAAATTTATCTATAGATCATCTATCTCTAATACCATGTAGAAATTTCACCGTAGATTACACTGATAATGCAATGTAACTAAAGCAATATACTTAATCTACTTCTACAATCAAACTTGCGAAAGCTTAATTGATTTTGAGCAAGATAAAATAGAACACATATAATAGATGAAGAAGAAATCAATCACACATGAACACAGAAGAATACTCTAGGGAAAGCCTCAGCTAAAAACCCCAACCTTTGTATTATCATACAAGTGGAAATATCTCAGCATTACACAAAGCTTTATCTCACAAGCTATCCAGCTCTTAGTACAATCCCTCACTGTTGCTCATAGACAGAATAGACAACACATATGCCTTCCTTCAGTCCTCCAAGCCTCCTATTTCCTTGTGCAATTTCTCTTAAGTCCTCAAGCTGCCACCTGTGTGTAATAATCCCTCACACACTGCTTTGACCTCTGAAATAACTACACAATCCTGAAGAAGTGAATTCCTTCTGCATGGATGAGTTTCCTTTATAGGAAAATTCTTCCGATTAATAGTACATTGTTCCTTCCTTTAATATCAACTAGGTCTTTCTCTGAACTGACATGCATTAGTTATTTATGAGAGAATATTTAGTTATCTGGAGAACACTAGTTGCATGCATGCATGCATTAACTAACTGAACTCACAATTAGTTCCACAAACTGTTTGGAACTAATTTAATTGGAATTAACTTAGTTAACTGAGCTAACTAATTACAACTCAAATAAAACTCATCCTTATCTCCTTAATTAAGTGATAACTTCCTCAATCAAAGGGATAACTGTTGCATGTCTTCACAAAGACTTCATGTTTGATTTTCTCCAACTAATTAACTCAAGATGAATTAATTAATTATTTTTCAAATAGCTGCTAAGACTAAATTCGAATTTTAATTCTCAATTTTAATTCAACGACAAATTAAAATTGGAATATTCCGAATGCTATTTTTAGCATTTCTTGTTGCTATTCTCAACATAAATTTCTCATCCTCCCATGTGGAATATACAACGGGTAAGTTCTTCCACTTAATGAGATACTCTAAAATTAATCGATTCCGTAGTTGTCGGGTCTTGTTTCCATGACTACTTCAGGCTCGAATATGATTTTTCCTTCTTCATCAAGTTCTAGAAACACTATTTGAACTAGGAGCTTGTCACCTTAAGCATGAAACATGGAAAACTAGGTGTACTTGGGAAGATGCATGAAACTCCAATTTGTATGCCATAGTACCAATCTCTTACAACACCTTGTTAGGACCATAGTACTTGGGTGATAATTTATTATCCTTCTTAGCTAACTTGAGGGACATTTTATTATATGGTTGTAGTCGTAAAAATACCGAGTCTCCTACATCAAAACTTCTTTCACTGTGATGCTGATCTGCTTGTTGTTTCATTCGATTTTGTGCTAGAGTGAGGTTATCCTTTAAGAGTTGGAGAACTTGTTGTTGATGCTCAACGTGATATTCCATTTCTTGAATCTTAGAACTTTCTCTTAAATAAGATGTGATGGATGATGGATGATATCCATAAAGTTCCATAAATGGGGTCATTTTTGCTGCAATATGGATGGAAGTGTTATACCACCATTCAACTAGAGGTAACCACTTGACCCATTTGTTTGTTTATCAAATATAAATCAATGAAGATATCCTTCCAAACATTTTTTTACTATCTCAGTTTTCCCATAATATTGAGGATGATAAGATGAGTTATGAGCTAATTGAGTACCAAGACAACAATAATTCCGTCCAAAAATTTCCAAGGAAAATGGGATCTCTATCACTTGCAATAATCTTTGGGTTTCCATGTAGCTTTTGCAACTGTACTGGATTTAAAAGGATGAGATAATGCACAAAAGTGTGCATACTTGGTAAGTCTATCAACTACCACCATGATGACACTCTTTCCTTTAGACTTGGGTAAAACTATGATAAAACCCATTGAGAGCTCTTTCCGATACTAACTTGGAATGGATAAAGGTTGTAACAGACCTGGGGTCTTAACTGTCTCAACTTTATTTTGTTGGCAAACCAAACATTCTGCCACAAACTTTTAAAGATCAGATTTAAGGCCATCCCAAAAAATTCCTTCTTAAACTAGTGGTAAGTTTTTAAAAATCCTTAGTTCCCTCCAAAGGGGGAGGTGTGCAATTCCAAAAGAATATTCTGTTTGATTTAGTAATTCTTATAAATATATAAGCGATATTTGTACCATAATGATGTTGGGTTGTGTTATATTCTTTCCATGACTAGCCCCCCTATTCATCTAATATAATGCCATGTACTACCATATTATAGGCTTGTACTTTGATCTGGAAAGGAACATAAGATGGGAGGCAGAAATCAGTCAATTGATTCCAATCAAAAGAGACGATAGAACTAGAATAATGTTTTTCTTTTCATAAAATGCAAAATGAATCTTTCACATAAAACATTTTAATGAATTTTTTCACAATTCCGAACAAATAAGCATAAATCAAATCCAAAGCATGATAAATGAAACTAAAAGCAACTTTTTCCCTAAATCGAACAAACCAAACACATAAATGCTTCAATCGATAAACCAAGCAAAGTAGTCTATGCTCAGAACAAGAAAAGAGACACTCAAAATAAGAGAATGAACGAGACTCTTTCACTCATTCAATTGAAAATGAAGCAATGAAGATGTTGCGACTGAAAGATGGATTAAATGAAGCAGCAAATCAAAAACTTGCCATAATGAGTAAAAAAACAATTGAATGGTAATTGACCTAGATGCCCTAGGGTCATAGGAACCATCCAACAAACTCGAAAAATCAAGCAATGAAACTTCAAGCCAATCAATCAATCAAAACCAGTAAACAAAGCATCCT
>Ga0115844_100191_pt2 | contig 13905 bp, 12 predicted proteins | sample InSIn1gowninarea_FD_83858 | JGI IMG/M metagenome (GOLD analysis project Ga0115844, IMG submission 83858) | reverse complement strand
TCTCAGAACTTAATGCCCAAATCTATAATGGAGGAATTAGATCTTGACATCACTAGACCTTATAAAGATCTCTTTTCTTTTGATTCTAGCCGAGTGAGATGTTTAGGGTTAATAAAAGACCTATTTGTTTCTCTAGTTCAGTACCATGTTAAAACAATCTTGATGGATATAGTAGTAGAAGATATTCCCCCAAAATATGGGATGTTGTTATCGAGGTCTTGGGGTGCTAAACTCCAAGGATCACTATAGTTGGACATGTCTTATGCTACTATCTTTGTTTTCGGCCAACCTAAGAAGCTATATGGAGAGACAGTAATGAAATATGTAGTAAGTAGCGAGGAGAAACCACAAACTTTCCCTACGTTCTTAGTACTCTTAGATATGGATTCATTTGTTCTATATAATGTTGAAATCAATCCTGTCAACAATGAACAAGTTTTAACATAAGAACCAAAAGAAATTGAAATAGGAGAAAGAAGTGTTTAGATCCAAGAAATTTCAGATAAAAATGACAAATCAGATGACAAAGGTAAACTTGATAAGAATGAAAAACTAAAACCCCCAACTAAACAAACTCCCATTACCCCTGACATTGATTATGTCCATGAAATTCTCGGGAACTTAGAGTTGGATGGCTTAGTAAATAAATTAGGGGTATGGGTAGGAATTTAGGTGCATATCATAGAAAATGACCATGCTTGAGGCAATGCCTATAGGCTAAATTTTAAATGGAACAATATGGAAATGTATCAAGCTCTTTTTCTAGGACTGAAAGTTATAAAAATGTTAGGAGCAATTAGAGTTTCTGTTATAGGTGTTTTAGAATTAATTATTAATCAAATTAAAGGGGAGTACCTAACTAGAGATACTAGATTAGGATACTATAGGGGAACAATTATAAAGATTCTTAATACTTTTCTGGAAGCTCAACTTGCTATAGTATCTAGAAAGCACAACTTACATGCTCATAGTCTGGCCATGTATGCTAGTACTTGTATATTCACTTTTGAGCCTAACCACTAGTTCACTACTGAAATTAGGCATAGGCTAGCTATCCCTGACAATGTAAAGAACTTACAAGTTTTCAAAAATTATGAGCAAATTAATAACTTTCTGACTTTAGATAGTGCATTTTCTCATAGTCAGATAGATATTCACGCTACTAAACAAATAGAGGAACTAGATGCCAACATTATAGAAGATAGTTCAATTCAAATGCTTCATCCCACAACTTTCACCAAACAGGAACTTCGATACTTAAAACATATGGACATTGATGAGATAAATGAAGAGAAAACATAGGTCATAGATCTAAAAGACAATCACCTACCTAAGGGCTTAACTCCTCTAGAGGACCTCTTCGACTCCAATGAAATTCCTAATAAACCAAAGATGGAACCACTAAAGGAAGACATTGAAGAATATAACTTATGAATAGAACAAAATTGAAAAATGGTAAAACTATCAAAGTCCTTACCTACTGACTAAAAGTTAAAATATGTTGAACTCATGAGAGAATTCTAGGATGTTTTGCATGGAGTTACGAAGACTTGAAATCATATGATACCTTAATAGTTCAACATACCATACCTTTGAAGGAAGACCAAAAAAAATTCAGATGAAAACATAGAAGAATCAACCCTTTATTACTACCATTGATTGAGAAAGAGATTAAACGTATGTATGAGGCATGGATAATTGCAGCTATAAGATTTTCAGAGTGGATATCTAATTTAGCACCTACTAGGAAGAAAACTGGTGAAATCAGACAATGTGTAGATCTAAGAAATGTAAAAAAAAATCTTTAAAGGATAATTACCCTTTACCTAAGATGGATCACATTTTTCAAATGGTAGTGGGAGCCTCTAGAATTTCAAGGGAATCCGACCACCTAGCTTGACATAATAGCCATCATAGCTTCCAATAATCAACAACCACCTTGCAAGGGAATCCTAGCTCATGTATCACGAATTTTATTCATAAACCTTAACTAATATAAATCTTATAAAGATAATATTAGAATCCTCTCTGGATTCACTATTAATTCAAGGGTAAAGGAAATTTTCTAGCTCAAGGCACTAGTTAATACCAACTTTGGTATTTGTAACCCCTTTGTGGGGATGCACTTACCCTACCCCATTGGGTTTCTTCCTTGTAACATAGTTCAAGGTTCACAAGAATTTCCAATCTTCCTACTCCATTAGACACACTTTATATGCTGTACATAGTGAATAGAAAAGAAGCATTATAGAACACACAATTTCACAAAAGGAAGAAAAATCTTAGCGAGTTCAATATCAAAATCTTAACCATTGATTAACAAAGAATAACAAATAGTGTAATGAATTGTTTAGAGTTATTTATTTACAAGCTGTAAATAATGTAGTGGAATGGAAAATATTACTTAGGGAACCATTCAATATTTTCTAGTAATATGTTTGTGCATGTACATATGAAATTAAGAGCATTGTTGAATGCAAAGTTTCCATTTCTCTTGTCTCCATTTTGAAAAATCGGTGTGAAATCAGTGTCACTTTGAATTTCTTTTTCTTGTGTGGATGTTTTGACAAATAAATGTGAAATCAAAGTCACTTTGAATTTCCTTTCCTGTGAGGGATCACATCCATAGTTGATTAGTAAAATATAATCTACTATATATTATGTTCAAGAAACTGACTGTAATCTACAGTGGAAATGAGACCTCAATTCTTATTCTGAATTTGAATATATCAGGACAACATAAGAGATAAAAATTCATATGGCCTTAGTATCTAGAAAACAATCACTCCATCATTACAAGACCACCTAGATTTCGACACTTAATCTAAATAATGGCACTAGTTGAGTGCTTATTTGCATTAACACCATGGAAAAGCAACAAAAATGTTTCAAAGTACACTTACTAGAAAAGTTGTAATATTCTGAGAATATTTAATGGTAGCATATGAACCTCATAGCTACGGTGGGGAAACTAGGGAACCCAAATATTGGAAGATATCTCATACCAAATCTAAGAAAAAAATGAAAAAGGGAAAAAATCAAAATCTATAAATCAATCGATGAATTGTTTACAAATCGAATACAATTCCTTTAACTAACAGTTAAATTGTGGTGATATATTTAAATATTTAGTAAGAGGGTAACTTCAAACCGTGGAATATTACCTTTGTCATTAATTTCATCCCTCAATCACTGAGATTACAAATCAATACTTATGGAAAGATTGTAAGAAATTTTTTGAAATAGTAAAGCATAACCTCTATTTTCAAGCAACAAAATCAAGACATTGTTACATAAGGAGCCATAATTGATACATAATCAATGAATCAAGTCCTTTTATATCACATGCTTTTTTCACAACCTCTATTTTCTCAATAACAAAATTGAGACATTGTATGTGGTTATTTCCAAAAGGAAACTGTGTTCTGATTTAGAAGAGGATCTTATCAAAAGACATGGATTTATTCAAAGCTACAAAGCCTAATGGGTTAAAAAATAAGTTGGAATATGGGATCATGATACTTAAATTGAAAAAATATGCTTTCCTTTTTGAAACATTATAGTTATACAATGTTTTTTGAAAGCATTAAAATTTGAAGTTGGGCCTTTCTATCAAGACAAATTTTCATTAACAGAATGTACTTTCCCACCTGAAACGTTGTAGATATCGAAGAAAAACTTGAAAATCATATGAGAACTTAGCATAATGTACCTTCTTTCCTTCCTTAACATTCTTAAAGAGTTGAGGTTCCCCAAGTCATCAGGTAACTTTCGAAGGAAATGACAGTTAGTAATAGTCCAATTGACAACTGAAGATGTGTCAAAAATATGAAGGGGCATCTCCCCCAAATCAAAAAAGTGCTCCAGGTTAAAATATAACATTATTGGAAGCTTAATGCTCGACTGGTTGTTTTTAAACCCAGACATTTTTCCATTCTTCATTAAAAGCTTAAAGATGTCTTCTCTAAGTTCTACATGACTTTACTATGCTCTTGAAGTCGGGGCACATGCAGGCTCTCCAAGTGAATAGTCTTAAACGAAGTGAAGGTAAGGCTGATAGATCATCCAATGTGGATCTCTTTAACCCATAATTGAATACTATTAGGACTTTCAAATTTTTCATGGAACTCAAAAATGTTGGAAGAAAGTATTTTCTTCCAAAAAGAGTAAAACTAAAGCCTCTGCTTGAGGACAATTGATGTCACACCACTAACACTTCTCCATGGAATCTATATAGGTAAACCACAAATGAATAATTCCATTAGAATACTTTGTTTATTGAATACACAAATGAAATCATTACATTTCTTTAAAATATCTTTTGAAATCAAAATTACTGAAATTACATATAGATAACCTAGAGGTTGTAGGATAAACTTCACCCATGTAATTCACAGAAAGCATGAGAAAAAACCTAATACTATATATAAAACCAAGAAAAATTCAAATTCATCACTTTTAGGGACCTCATAACCACCCTGCCAATACAAAAGTATGTTCCTATTTGCAGTTAGAAAAGTTACCCAAATTACAATCTATTTACTCCAGCATATGTTGGAAAGTTATAGAAGGATGACTAGTGCAATCAATCGATTCCATTTAGCCCTGGATTTGTTTCAGTTTAAAAGAGAAGTGTACAAATATACTTGCCCAATGTCTATGTTTTAACCATTCACCTTACGATGTTTCTACAATATAATTTCCTAAGTCTATTTAATATTTTCATTATCATAAAAACCAACCTATATCCATCTTAACTCCACAACTACCACTCTTAGGGGGATGAAATCTATTTCCTCTGAGCACTTGGTAGACCCAGAATTAAGATGGATCCAAGATGATAGAATTTCCCATTTAACTAGTCTATGCTCACATGAATACTATGGTATTACCATGGGTCAATACCATGGGTTATCATAAACCTAGAGCTTAAAAATTACTATTAGTAATTTATAAAAATTAGTAAAATTAATGGTTGAATTTTATTTTATTTTTTATTTTAACCAAGATAAAATGTTTAACATAGATTAAATTACAACATCCATTTTTACTCTTGATTCACCAAGCTCCGAGAGGGATCAAATATTTTTTCACTCTATGCTAGTTTTCATATCACGATATTTGATAGTTGTAGGGGGTTAGTAGATCCAGAGTAAAGATGGAACTATGCTGGTTTAATTCCCCCATTTAAATAGGCTACATTCTAGGTAAATAGCATGGGTCAATACCATGTGCCATTTTGGTGAATACCCTGGCTCAATGCCATGTGCCATCTTGGTGAATACCATGGGTTAATAGCATGTGCCATTTTTATTTTTATTAATACTAATATTAGTGTTAATAATGTTTTTTTGCATGGTATTAATAACAATCTAGTCCATGGTATTTGTCCCATAATACTTTTCCCATAGGTTTCACCTAAATATAATGCATCTTTTGAGTGTTCATAAATATAAGGTGACTTATGGAGTAAATATAAAAAGATGTTTTATTTGCTTACCATACCTCTCGTTTATTTATATTTTTATTAATTTACCATACCTCTTTTACAAATATGGTATTTGGCCCATAGGATTCACTTAAATAAAACCTCTTTCTTGAGCCTTCATAAATAAAATGAGGGTTATGGAATAAATATAAAAAGAGGTTTTATTTATTTACCATACGTCTCGTTTATTTATATTTTTATTTATTTACCGTACCTTTTGAGTAAGTATAAAAAAAGTTTTATTTATTTATCATACCTCGAATTTACTTATATTTTTATTTTTTTACACCCTTGCATGTATATAAGGTGACTTATGGATTAAATAAAAAAAATGTTTTATTTATTTACCATACCTCTCAGTTATTTATATTTTTATTAATTTACCATACCTCTTTTATAAATATGGTATTTGGCCCATAGGATTCCCTTAAATAAAACCCATTCTTGAAAATGGGCGAATGGATTCACTTAAATAAAGCTTATTCTTGAAAATGGGTGAATGGAAGGTTGTAACTCCTAGTTTCAAGGGCTAAATTTACCTTTTTTACCCTCTCCCTTAAAATAAGGTGGGCTATTTGAGGTGATTTGTAAAAATGTGCTATGATACAAAATATTCGCCCACTAAAAAATTAAAACCACTTAATTTATCCAAAGGGCGAACATTCACCCCTAAAATTTTCTATGCATTTCACTCTTGGATTGATTTTCAAGGTATAACTAGATTCTAGTTCACCCTGATGATCAAGAAAAAACTTCCTTTACCACACCATGGGGTACATTTATGTATATTAAAATTCCTCTTGGACTTAAAAACACAGGAGATACTTTTGAGAGAGCAATGGAAATTGCATTTTCTAAAGAGATTCATGATTTTCTTGTCATATATCTAGATGACTTAACCATTTTTTCTAAGTTAGATAAACAACATTTAGATCATCTTAGACAAATGTTTCTCAAATTCAGGAAATATGGTATCTCTTTAAATCCTAAAATGTCTTTGTTTGGTCTTGAAGAAGTTAAGCTCTTAGGGCACATTATCTAAAAGGATGGCATTCAAATTGATCTTGCCAGAATAGAGGAAATTTTGCAGATGCCTCATCCTAGAAGTATCAAGGAATTTCAAGCTTTCTTAGGAAAGATAAACTTTTTGAGAAGATTCATATCTAATTTAGCAGAATTAATTAAGTTACTCAATCATATGTTAAGAAAGGATTCAAGTATAAAATGCACGGTAGAAGCCAAACAAGCATTTGAAGAAATTAAAATGGCTTTGACCAGAACACTAGTCCTTACAAGTCCCCAATTTGATAGAGATTTCATATTTTTCTCTTTTGCCTCAGAGCACACTATGGTAGTTGTTTTACTACAAAAGGATGACCAAGGATGTGAGAAACCCATAGCCTTTTTTAGTAAAGCACTTAAAGATGCATCACTGAAATACAAAATCATGGAAACACAGACATTTTCACTAGTTAAAGCAATTAAGGACTTTAGAGTTTACATATTGTATTCTTGTTTGGTAGCCTATGTAGCAAGTCCTATTGTCAAAGACATCCTAACTGAGGATGGAATTGAGGGCAGAAGAGGTAAATGGATTGCTACCATATTAGAGTATGATATTGAAATAAAACCTACAAAATTGATAAAAGGACAGGGATTGGATAAACTCACGATAGAAGCAAACTACCAGGCATTAGACATAAATGAATTGGAAAACGAACGGAAAATGGTGACTCCATAAATCAGCCAGGATTTCTTAGATTCCCCTTGGTATGTTAATATAATCTACGTGTTACAAAACCAGTAGGCTCCTCCAAGGTTGTCCAGAACAAAAAGTAGATTTTTAAAGATGAAAGCTTTAAAGTTTTACATTTTAGATAGTGCTAATTGTTTGGAAAGTCATGAAGGAATCTTATTGAGTTGTTTACTAAAGAATGAAGCTGACAAGACACTTCAATATTTTCATGAAGGAGACTGTGGTGGACACATCTACTGGAAATCGACTACAGATAAGATCTTAAGCGCTAGTTTCTATTAGCAACATTGTTTACTGATGTGATTTTTTTTTTTTACCTCTTGTCATAAATGCCAAATATTTTAGGGTAAAAGAAAACTTTACCTTTACCCCTGAAACCCATCTCTACTGAAAAACCATTCCAATAATGGGGTCTTGACTTCATTGGAGAAATCCACTCTCCCTCCTCTGGCCAACATAAATGGATCCTTACTGCCACTAATTACTTTACCAAATGGATAAAGGCCATACCTTCTAGATAGGCCACTAATGTGGTAATCATAGGATTCCTAGAAAACAACATATTATCTAGATTTTGTTGACTCACAAAAATCATAACTGACAATGTTGCAGCCCTTAAATCAAGAAAGATGATCAGTTTTTGTAATAAATACCATATTACCTTAGGCCATTCCATAGCCTATTATCCACAAGGAAATGGGCTAGCTGAATCCTCAAACAAAAGCATTATCAATATTATCAAGAAATTTTTGGAAGAAAATAAAAAAATTTGGCATCAGAAACCGATAAATGCACTATGGGCAGACAGATTGACAACTAAAAAATCCATTGGCACTAGTCCTTATGAATTAGTCTATGGAATGGAGGTAGTATTCCCTTCATCATTGAGATTTCCTATTATGAAACTACTTCAAGAAGCTCAAGTGCAACCCAATGTTATCCAAAGGAGGATTAATCAAACAGTAAATTTGTAGCAAACCAAAGAAGAAGTGTATCGGAGATACCAAATATGGCAGGAAAATCTCAAGAAGATATGTTGAGTCTTGAAAATATACTTCATTTCCATTACACTTTCACTATTATGTCCATTATATCACCTCCATTTCACCTCCATTTCACTACTATGTCACCACATTCATCCCACTTTCATTATCGTTGGGCCACATTTATGTTTTTCCGATCTTTATTAATTCTAAGCTTTTTAAGTGAATTTGTGGTTAAAAATTATAAAATAATGTGCATATGCTTATACCAAACAAATGGGTTGAGGTTGTTGACATGTGTAGGTTGAAAGGAGACTTCTAGAAGACCCTTATGTGGCACTCTAAGGCCAAATTCGAATTTGGTTGGAAAGAATCATGGGATCATGAGGATATGTGTCACATCTCCTAATTGTATTGTAACTCTAAGAGGACATGTGTCTTATCAGTTCCTATTTTGATTAGGACTCTATAGGTAGAGGGAGAGATTCATGGACTATCATTAATGAGATGGCTCTCATATTTTTGTATAAATAGGAGATCTCTCTCCATCATTTGTTAGTCTTTAGTCCCTAGTTCTTAAGTTTATTTAGCTTAATCTTGTTAGTATTTTAGCTTGGAGTTTGTAGTTCTTCCTTGATGGATTTTGAAAGCTTTGGAGAACTTTTTTGTACTTTGTACTTTTGAAGAATTTGAATAAAGCTTTGATGTTGTCAACATGGAAGGAGATGTGAAGTAGATGGCATGGAGCATATTAGAATGTAAGGTAGAGTATATTTCATTTTGTAAATTTTTCTTTGATTTCATTATGTTAATTGATTGCTTTCATATTTGATAGATTAGATTTTTCATTCATGCAATTTTAATTCATGCAAGTGTGTTCAATTTTTCTTTTATTTCATTATGTTATTCGATTTCTTTCAAGTTTGATAGATTATATTTTTCATTCATGAAAGTGTGTTCAACCGGGTGATTGTAGATTAGTGATGCACATAGCCTTTTAATGACTAATGACATGATAGAATCATCTTGTCCTTCTGCTGATTTATTTTCTGAGTTCTAATTCTAGCATTGTTATTTCTTTCAATTTTGTTTTGCTCATTTACTTTCCTGCAATTTAGATATCATATCGGTTAACTTGTTCATGATTTCTTCCCATAAGGTAGATTGAGTTGAAGGGTAAAGGATCATAAGAGTTGAAGTAGTGTGGTTAGTTTCCTTGATGTAATTTAATTTCTTATAATTTAGATATCATATTGTTGAAAATAATACTGAGAGGTGGGGGGTGAATCAGTATTATCAAGTTCTTTTAACAAATCTTCCTTATTTACACATTGAATTATTTTTGCAAATCAGTACCACAAAATAATGAGCATGAAGAAGAAAAACAGATAGTCACACCAAAGAACACCAGATATAAGGTGGAAACCTAATGTGGGTGAAAACCACTTGCTGCAATATGTCTCTATCTTCTTTCAAATTAGAAACTCCTTTTACAATGATTTTGTACTGATGCAGTCTTTTACCAATACGCAGGCTGCAACCTGCAGAGAGCTACAGCTCTCTCTCGTTTTCCAGTCTCTCCTGGAAGGGAGCTACAACCCCCTACTTCTTTTCTTTCAAGGATCACTTTTCATAAATTTTCAAACTGGATCCATAAACATCAAATGATCATTTGTAAATTACACAATCAACTGCAGTAACCAGATCAATAATAACAGAACTAAACCCAGAGCACCTTATTAGCAAGACAAATTCAGTCAACAGAAGATCTTAAAACAGATACGCAACTTTCCTTTCACTGGCCTGCGTCAGATACGCAACCTTCCTTTCACTGGCCTGCATCGCTGCGCACTGCACCTTCTGCTCCCCTCCGTATACCCGCAAAGAGACTTCTGTTTCTCCGCATACACACCCACTGTTTCTACAATCGCGCTGCGTATTGTTACTGTAGGTACGCACTCAGAGACACTATCACACCGCGCACTGCTACTGGAAGCACGCACCCATAAAACCAATCGCGCCGTGTACTTTCACTGTGTGTACGCACCTGAGACTCTTCTGCTCTGCGTACCCACACAGTTATCCCTCTTCTGCTCTGCGTACCCACGCAACTCTCCTTTTCTTTCTCTACGTACCCACACAGTTTTCTTTCTTCTTCTCTGCGTACTTATGATTAGGGGCCGAAAAGACAGATCACCAGAGTGCCACAGTTAGTCGGATGCCTAGATCTGTTCATGCGTTCGAGAGATCACCCTTCACAGATTCACCTACAACCTCACTTTCATATAGATCAAGCTTTTAAAACAATAACCCAAAATTTCAGATCTTAAGATATTCAAGATGCAAAAGATATCCTAGCCAAGTGATCTCCTTTGCTTTATATAGGCAAGCTTCTTCCTAAAATCATGGATCAATACCATAGATAACCAATACAAGGGGCCCAAAACATGGGGCTCAATAATAATAATAATATAAAACAATACCATGGACCAAAATCAACGGTGGGCTAAATACCACAGGCCAAACATAAGAAAACCCCATGTGAGCATGTTTCTTTGCCTTGAAGTACGTGCACTCGGGGTACGCACCATATGCACATCTGACCTGCGTATCTGGCTGCGGTCCCTCCACGGTGTACCTACGTGTACGCATATTATGAACTATTCACCTGCGTACTTCTTTCTTTTCAACCATTTGAGAGCCTGATTAGAACATTTCCACTTGAGGGTGTTGCCATCAAGTACAACATCTGTAACATAGAGCCAATTCCAGAATCATAATGCGAACAATCTCCCCCTTTGGACTTGATGGAAACCTCAAAAATCTTCAGCTTCATTCTCCCCCTTTGACATCAAGGGCAAAGGGCTATGCTCCCCCTAAGAACATGCTCCCCCAGAATATGAACCAGATCTGCAAAGAAGAAACATAGTTCACCAAACACCATAAATGACCATGAAAGAGGTAGAGAGATATTGCAGCAATATTTAGACCAACATCCATGATCTTCTTCTGTACGTCCTTCATAATGCCAACAATGCATTATAAGCTCCCCCTGAACATGTTCTATTTGATCTTCAACCAATCTGCAGCCCAGCATATGTACGCATATACTCCTAATGAACCTTGCCTACAACCATCAATCAGAAGAGATTTCAACAACAAGATGATGCATCCACAACCCCCATCTTTTGTCTGAGGTATTCAAAAGTCTCCCTAGGAAATGGTTTGGTAAGTATATCAGCAACTTGTTCCTTAGAAGGAACATACTCCAACTTGACTTTTTGTTCAAACACTTGTTCCCAGAGAAAGTGATACTTGATTGGTATGTTCTTTGTTTTTGAATGCATGACTGGGTTCTTTGAGATGCTGATTGCACTTGTGTTATTACATAAGATGGAGATAGGAGGTATAAAATTGATTTGATAATCCTGCAAGGTTTGCATCATCCAAAGGAGTTGCGTGCAGCAAGATGCAGCAGCAACATATTCTGCTTCAGCTGTAGACAATGCAATCGAACTCTGTTTCTTGCTGAACCAAGATACTAGTCTGGAACCCATAAAAAATGCACCACCACTTGTGCTCTTCCTATCATCCACACTTCCGGCCCAATATGCATTTGTATAAGCATGAAGTGTGAGGTCTGTATCTCTAGGATACCATAAGCCATAATTTTGAGTCCCTTGAAGATATTTGAAGATTCTCTTTACTGCCTGAAGATGAGTCTCCTTTGGATTTTCCTGAAATCTTCCAACTATTCCCACTGCATGCATGATGTCCGGTCGGGTACCTGTCAAATAAAGTAGACTTCCAATCATAGATCTGTAGGTTGGTTGATGTACTACTGCAGATTCATCATTTTCACTGAGGCTACACCTTGTGACCATGGATGTACACACTGGTTTTGCATCTTCCATGCCATATTTCTTCAAAATTTGTTTGAGATACTTGGTTTGAGATAAAAATATTCCTCCTTCTTTTTGTTGGATTTGTAGACCAAGGAAATATGTCCGTTCTCCAAGCAAGGAAATTTCAAATTCTTTCTGCATGACCAAGGCAAAGTTTTGACTCATAGTTTCTTCATTGCTGTCAAAGATAATGTCATCTACATACACAACAAGTATTAGCAATTTTTCATTTTCAATTTTTATATAAAGATTGCTATCTGCTGATCCTTTTGAAAAACCTTGTTGATGAAGATATTTGTCCAAACGATAGTACCAAGCCCTTGGAGCTTGTTTGAGACCATAGAGAGCCTTTTTCAATCTGCATACGAGATTTGGATCATTTCTAAGAATGAAACCATTTGGTTGTTCAATATATACTTCTTCTTCTAAGTCTCCATTCAGAAAGGCTAATTTCACATCCATTTGAAATACTTTGAAGTTTTGATAGCTTGAGAGAGCAAGGAACATTCGGATGGCCTCAAGTCTTGCAACAGGAGCAAAGGTTTCTTCAAAATCTAGTCCTTCTTGCTGCGCATACCCTTTACAAACAAGTCTGGCCTTGTTTCTAATTACTTCTCCATTTTCATTAAATTTATTTTTGAAGACCCATTTTGTCCCTATAACATTTTTATCTTTTGGTCTAGGAACCAACTCCCAAGTGTTGTTCTTTTCGATTTGCTCAAGTTCTTCATCCATTGCTTTGACCCAACATTCATCTTTGCATGCCTCTTTCACATTTTGTGGTTCAGTGGAAGAGAGTAATGCCAAATAGCTTGAAGCTTCTGCAATTGTTCTTCTTGTTTGTACACCTGCTTCTTTCGGCCCCACAATCTGAGATTCTGGATGATTCTTCTGAACATATCTGGATGGAGTCTTCTCTTCTATTCTTTTCTGCTCCTCTGGTTCTTCTTGAGGTTCTTCTTCTTCATCATTTTGTCTTTGAGGGTAGACTTCATCTTCTTCGATGTCTTCATGATGTACTTGCCTAGGAATGTATCCTTTCTCATCAACCACTACATCAATGCTGTCAACAATTCTTCCAAGTCTTTTATTGTAGCACTTGTATGCTTTGCTATGTGGAGAATAACCAAGAAGAATGCCTTCATCTGCTCTTGGTTCAAGTTTGCCAAGTTTCTCATCAGTATTCTTAATATAACATTTGCTCCCAAATATTTTGAAGTGCTTTACCGCAGGAGTCTCACCACACCAGAGCTCATGAGGGGTTTGAGTGCTGTTCACCCGGACATTTTTTTTGTTGAGAATGACAACTGCAGCATCTGCAGCTTCACCCCAGAAAGTCGCAGGAGTTCCCGACTCATCAAGCATAGCACGAGCCATTTTTTGGACTGTTCTATTCATTCTTTCCACAACTCCATTTTGTTGAGGATTTCTAGCTGTAGAGAATTCTCTTCTTATCCCATGTTCTTCACAGAAGTCAAAAAATTCATTTGAGGTAAACTCCCCACCTCTGTCAGATCTAAGGCACTTAATTTTGTATCCTGATTCATTTTCAACCACGGCTTTGAAGGATTTTAATTTTTCGAATGCTTCATCTTTGTGCTTCATAAGTCCTAACCAGACAAACCTGGAGAAATCGTCAATGAATAATATCAAGTATTCTTCTCCTCGAGGTGTCCTTTTCCTGAATGGACCACATGTATCTGTATGTACTAGCTCAAGAGGCATGCTAGCTGATCCTTCCTTCTCAGGAAAGTTAGTTCTGGTTTGCTTTCG
>Ga0115844_100266_pt1 | contig 13915 bp, 13 predicted proteins | sample InSIn1gowninarea_FD_83858 | JGI IMG/M metagenome (GOLD analysis project Ga0115844, IMG submission 83858) | reverse complement strand
AGAAATTTGAAACGAGTTGTGAGCACAAGCATGAGGGAAGATGCTTTAGGTGTGAAATTTTAAATTTAGAGAGGTAGTTGAGGAACAAAAAATTTGTATCTTTGGAAAATAAATTAGACATTACTAGCATGGCAATGCAAATTTGAGCTCTGAAAGATGTGAGAATTAAAGAGATGGATTTGATTATGGGATTTGTGAATTAATAGGGCCATGAAATACAATAAATAAGGGGAAAAACATTGATCTCAAGTTGGTTGCAAACGAAGTTTTGAGTGATTAGAACATGTCTAAAGCTTAGGTTCATCTATGTGTTGCAACAATTACATGTAAGGAGGGGGAAATTTTGCATCATCATCTTCTTGATGTGGGTGTGGACAATATCGATCACACCATCACGAATACCAACCTAAAGATTTCCTAATTTTTATTTTGTTTAATGTAATTAAAATATTACTTATTATAAGAGGTACATGTTAGGATTTACACAATTTCAATCAACATATTAGTATAGTTAGAAAATCAATCTCAAATTTTGATTTAAAAAACCAAATTTTGTTGAATATATCTAAGACTTGGTGTATATATTACTAACCAATAAATCTATAACAATTAGTTACTAAAACATAATCAGTTATAAAAGTAATATTATTATATATAAATTTAAAATGTTACAATTAAAAAATAATTTACTTAATCATTATTAATTATAAGAAACAATAAATAGGATAAAGTATAGGAACAAAAGATGATACAATTGTGTAGCATCAACTCAATCAAAGGTTATATGATTAGCATTTAACTGAATCAAAAGCAATATGACTAGCATAGCCGCTAATTCATGGTTTGTTCGATATTGGCAATACAACTAATAGTCACTAGATTCCTACATAGGCTCTCCCATAGTAGTCACTGGATTCCTACACAGGCTCTCCCATAACAACTTAAGGATAGGTCAAATTGATGTTGTGCAAGTTGTTAGTGGTGATTTTATATGTTCCAAGAATGCGTAAGCAATCAATGAAGGCAAAACCCTTCTTAATGAGTGCCTTGTGGAAAATTTGGTGTGTGGTGATCAACATAGAGAGCAAAAACCAGACTGTAAAGTCAATCAAAAGTGACCATCAACAAAATGCACAATAACTATATAATCAAACTAGATAAATGTGAAAAAATAAACATTAATTTAAAGATGTAAAATAAATTAATATTAAAAATTTCATCCATTAATATAATAAAAATTATTATAATATATATAGACTCAAAATTTAATTAATTTGAAATTGAAATCCTAATTGTTTTAAACGCTTTTATATTGGTAAAAATATTTTGCGATATAATAGAAAGTTACAGCAAAAGTTATACTTTAAGACCCCTTCTTTAAACAAGGTGGGCTGCGAGGCAGCTAGTCCCTGCCATATAAGACAGATCCAAAGCTAGGACCTCGCAAGGTATCCCTTCCTATCCGCAAAGGTAGTGAACGACCAGCTTGGATGGTATGGGGCTAAAGTAACTGGTCGAAAGCCTTTTCAAAGGTCATGCTTTAGAGGATATGTTTCAAATCATGGTCCTCCATGCAAGCAAGCATCGTTGCAGTGTTTAGAGCCACCAGAAGCAGCGCTTGTCACATCGCCATTCGCGGGATAATTAAGCAAAGCCAAGTGTAGAGACAGATAGATTCTGTTTCTATATATTGATCTCAATTTTGATGATGTTAATGCGGTTGATTATTATCTTGAACAGTCGGCAGGTTTCGTGTATTATGAGTAGCAGCTTGGGCAACCCTTATGCCGATTGCAGATTCTTTAATTTAAATCGGCTTGCGTGGCTACGCCGGCCCACTTTTCCGTCTCCGTTTTGATTATTGAGTCGGCAAACTGTTGCAGTCGGAAGTATAACCTGTCTTTTGTATATGTTCTCAGTGTATCGTACTCGCACTAGAATTAAACCCACACAGCACGCTTTATGTAAACCGTTCTATTTTCTATTTTTTTAATTCTTACATTGTTATAAATTAGTTTTAATAAAATAATAGCAACATGCTTTATGTAATCCATTCTTTAGGTTTATTTAGTTCGATTCAATCTATAAAGATATCTCATTCTCGTCTCATCCGTCATGAAATAAAGTTGAGTAGGGCTAGCCCACCCGCCGAAGAACTCAACACTAAGTGCCCGAAGCCGAACTACCGAGAATTTCTCATCAGCCTCGTTGCATTTAGAAATCCCTAAACTATCTATTTTTATACTCAGGGGTGGGGAATTTCCTTACAAAGTATATATGTAGAATCATTATAGCAAGTGAGAGAAGAGTTGACATTATTAACCTTGATCTCAGATAATATGATGTGTGATGGGTATTAGTATGGGGTTATTCTGAAGCAAGGTTTGTTGTGAAGTAGGGTTTGTGAACCTTGATCATAGATAATATGATGTGTGATTGTTATTAGTATGGGGTTATTGTGAAGCAAGGTTTATGATGTGTGATTGTGGTTAGTATGGGGTTATTTTGAACTATGGTTTGTGACTGTTATTAGTATGGCGTTATTGTGAAGTAGGGTTTGTCACTCCATATGAAGAGTTGGTTTTTATATAGTTTAGGAGTTGTTGTAAACAGTTTACTTTTATATTGTAAGTAGTTTGTCGATCTAATTGGATGTGAGAGGTTCTTTTAATTAATTGACTTAACTTAAACTTCTGTTATTTGAAATAAAACTTAATGTTTACAGTTCTACGCATTATTTGTAGAATAATGTACTCAATAGAGTTTTGGTTCGTGAATCTTTTTTTCCCTTTCTTCAAGTATGTGAAGAAATTCTAAATTAGTTGTACTTGCAAATCTGTAATAATTCATAATATTAGATAGTTTCCAAGAGTTGAGTTGCTCTCTTCCCTTCATTATAACATTTATAGCGCGTTCCTGGTGACCAGGCCAGTCAAAGCCTTTTGATGGATCAGCTCTAGCGAGCGCTTGCAAGCACCAAGAATGTAGTAGTTTTATGCATAATTGAATTGTTTAAACAATTATTTATTTATTTTTTGAAATGAACGTCCAAGCTGCTTTCGACTTGACTTTTTTTAATTTTCTTGCATAGCTCAATTATCCACAATTCAGCACTTAGAAGCATTTAATTTATATAAATATAATGGTATCTTTGCAGATCGACATAAAACCCCAAACCAATTGCTGAACAAATGTTGTTGGGTGCAGCGTGCCCATTAACCATAGCTATGTTGTACATGTATATTTAAATTACACAAAGAAATCATAAATAAGTCTTTTCATCGATTTGAAGGTCAAAGAAAAAAGGTAACCGACATTCAATGTGAGATCTTAGAATAATTACAACATACTAGCACAAAGATTTCATGTTCTTCCAGAGCATAACACCTGTGCACATAATTCATTGGCCGCATGTTTTTCCAGAGCATAACACCATGCAAATAAATCATTGGCTGCATGCATGGTTAATGTAACATGTCAAATTCGCTTTAACTCCGTCATCACTATGCCCAGGTATCAGCTTCAGCAAGACTAACGAGTTGTTTGTGGCATTGCCATTATCGCCTTCGTTGTAACCATTGTCATTATGGCCTTCGCTATAAGCAACCCAATCTATAAGCATTGTCATTATCGCCTTCACTGTAAACAACCCAATCTGCTTATGCTCTAAGGAGAGCGAGAGCAAAGCTTATTCTGGTGCTCCTTTGTTTGCGGAGATGCAACTCTATTTTTGTAGATTATTTGATATTCGCTGCAATAAATTCGTGATGAACAAAAAAAGATACAGTTAGAGAGTTCAATCAACGTTATTATCATGGAATATGGAGGCTGAGGGCCACAACTCTACGTTCAGGTTGCTCGCAGGTATCAGCTGAAGAACTTTCAGTGCCATGGAGCAAAGATCAAGTAAAGCCCAGGTAATGCAAGTACAGGTAATGCTCATTGATAAGTTCTAAAATGAAGAACTCATCAGATACGGTATGCCTGAAGATATATGGTCCCGCCCTTATAAAGGATCTATGCCTCCATTTTTGGTTAATTGTCAAGATGTTTGTCTGCATTCACATTCACCGTATCTGCCCAATTGTTTCTTGCAAAATTTAAATGTCGTGGCCACAAGTATTTGCATGGGATATATTATATTGATCTTGAGATTTTCTTAATTTGTTTTCATGTGCTTCAATCTGGGTTAGTCCAGATCTTGCTACATGATATTGTGGATATTTTGCATTTTTTGTTTGCAGTCGGAATGCCCTTTGAGGTTGCAGAGGTAAATTGTCTTTATTCATTTTTAAAAGCTCTAACAGTAAAAGTTTCTCTTCACTGCATACCGAGACAGACAAAGTAGAGGTCCCGAGTTCGATTCTCGGAATGCTATTTGTTTCATTCTCTTCCCTTTTTCACTGAATTTGATGCAATATTTGTTATTCCTCCATTGATCAGAGGGATTTTTGATGTTAATTAATTTTGGCATCAACAAACAGAATGATTACCAGTCCCTGGGTGTATCAAGCATGGCGGACGAATGGTTACCAGTGCCTCGTTGTATCAAACATGGCAGAAGAATGGTTACCAGTGCCTGGGTGTATCAAACAATGGGGAACGAATGGTTACCAGTGCCTGGGTGTATAAAATATGGCAGAAGAAAAGGAGAAGAATCCAACTCGGTCATTTCTTCTTGATGAATGGGTAGGCTTTCTCAGACAGAAAATACACCCAAGGATATAGATGAATAATCAGTCCAGAATTGGTAGATTAGATTAGGATGATTCAGTGTTTGTAAAAACCTTCACATTTTCCCTCCTCCTTAGACAAAAAAATACATATCACAAAAGCTATAATTACGCAATAAGGTTTCATATCAAATTTGATTTGATATGAGATGTATCTCGTTAGAGTTAGAACCTGCTCAAATCCCCCTGCAGAATGCATGGATTAGGCATCTACTTGAGCTTTGGAAGTAAGCAAGTAATTAGGGTTCAAAGTGCCCATCATATTTATAACTTTCCTTTTTCACTCATGGATCTGCTACATCTGTTTTTTTGCCTTGTCTTCCTTTATTATGAATTGGATATGACACCATGCTAGCGATTCTTCCATTATGAGATAGATTTTTGATAATTAATTTTGGCAGGCAAGAAGTAGTGATTATTGGTGTGGATAGTAATATGGGCGGAATAAAGAAAAAAAAGATCAGGCTCATTTCAATTCTTCTCCATGTAGTTTTTTTTTCTTTTTTCTAAAATAATTAGTGTTGGATAAGATAGAAATGTATGTCTATGTCTTTTTCTAAAATAGTTAACGTCTGATGAGATAGAAATAAATAAATAATGTCGATTTAGTAGAGTAAATTATATCGATTGTCTGTAACATCTTTAGTAGTTATATTAATTGTTTGTATAACAACTTCTATGGTTTGCTACCAATGAATTACTAATCGTATCAAGTTCTAATATGAATTCAAAGTTTCAAATCTTTCCTGCATTAAACTACTACCAAGCCTTGAAAAGTATCATGCTAGGAGTACTTAATTTTTCAGTCTATTGTTTATGTGTTAATGTTGAAAAAAAAATCCAGTCTATTGTTTATGTGTTAATCTTGAAAAAAAAACTATGGTGATGCTTTCAGGAAAAATCCTCGAACAAGCCTAATGTTGCAGATAGTGGAAAGCAAAAGCTAAAACGATCTTCTGTGAGTCACGATAAATGAGTCCCAAAACAGGAACGACTATCTATATTGACGATGCAGGTTGCATCGCAGAGATTCAAAATAAGGTCAACAACCAAACCTTTTGGGAGATGAAATCCTTCTAGAAGCTCATGGTGGCTCCAATATAGTGTATCGACTTCATCTGAGTAATCGTGAGTCGTCAAAAAGCTCTGGACCTGCAAAAATGGCCACCATGTCAACCTGATAACCTGATAAATCCATAATTGAAGGCAGATGTTGAAACACTGGGAACAACTCTCGATCTGGATCTGAACCTGGAGGAGAGGATATCAATCTAGGTGGTGGAGATACTGACTCCATTGCTTATTTCTTTGTCGCTTATACTGAAGCCTTTGTTAGTTCTACATCATCCACCTGTAACACATGCATACACACCTACACATGCATACACACCTGTAACTAATCTTTGTACACACTTGTAACTACCTCCGAGCAAATGCGCAAACTAATGATACTAATGATGTCTGAAACTTTTGATGTCTCAAACTAATGTTACTTGTAACTACCTACCAAACTAATGTTACTTGTAACTACCTGCCAACAAATGCGCAAACTAACGATACTAATGATATCTCAAACTTTTGATGTCTAAAACTAATGTTAACATTAGTTATGTAGGTTAAAACATTTTAAAAAAATGAATAGGCTAAAACCAAATTAACATATAGTCTAGCCTCTTCCACCTCGGGAAGAGGCCAAATAAGAAGAAAAATAAATCCATATTGAAAAACTTTGGAGAGCGAATCGGTATTCGTCGGAAAACTTTGGTTATAGCGTGATTAGGCAAATCAATAAACAGTTGAACTAATGTTAAGATCGGCATAACCGATTACTATAGTCCCTGGCCATTTCCAGATGGCAGGGACTAATAAGTTATCACTTTTTTCCGTCTAGTCAATAGGTTCATCGAAGAGTACTTTTATTTGATGGTTTTTTTATTTATTTATTTTTGGATGAGTCGTTATTACTATGTCTATTTAGGCTTGATTTAAATAGACTTTAAAGGTATCTCTGATAATAAAGTTAATGATGGTTACTAATATTTATTATAATTTAATTTAATTTATTAAATATTAATTACACAATTATATTATATTTATAGTTTAATTTAATATATATAAAATATAATTTAATATTTCTTCAAAATATATAATATATCAAGGAAATTTGAATTTCATTAGGATTTAACATGGAGTTAACATTTGGAATTAGGGAACGATGGAGGTATTGTGTCACACTAGGGTTTGGGTTTTCGGTGACTTTTTGTTTGGTGATGCTTCTAATTTCTTACTTGCAAATTGCTACGCATACAGGACTTGATGTGATAACAAAGCCCTTCATTCCCTATGTAATGAGGATTAAAGGGAGATTATGTTTTTTATCATGCACATGGGCCCAACCTCTACTTTTTTGCACATTTGGTACATGAGGGTAAGTGAATACTTTTTCTTGTTAACTTCTTTGGTATCGAAGCCCCCTTTGAACATATAGTGAATGAATTATGCATCAGAAAATACCCTACAATTTGCATGTACGATGGTGTTATAGACATACTTGGGCACTACAACCCCAATCACATATGTTGATAAACCAAGGGCTCTCAAACCCCTAAAAGTGTTGTTCCACACCCTAAAATATCAAGGTCAACTGATTACATCATTTCCTAGAAGTTCTCCTTAAAAAACCACTCAGAACTGGTCAAAACTGGACCATACAGACTGCTCAATGCTAAGGGTGTGATGCATACTATTGTTACACTGGCCAGGTGTGATGCGTACTAAAAGAGCCTTCTGTAGGGTGCGATCGGAGAGAGTAGACAAATGGCAGAGACAATTTTCTAAGTGGAAACCCAGAGAATCTTCTAGAAACTTCTCATGTGACACTTACCTCTCTGAATTCACCCAAGGATAAGTAAGAGATCATGAAATCTCCAAGTGGAACCAAGAACTATCAGTGAAATGACACTAATCAAAAACCAAGAAGCTGACTCACCACTCTACAAATATCTATAAATGGATCCCTCATCCTAGAGATCCAAAGGCTGGAATTTTGTAATTTGTAAGGAAGTGTTGTTGGTTTCTCTTTGAGACATTGTATTGTTGGGTGATCTTGCTTTTCATGAGGTGAAGAGGGCTTTCATGCTGGGAGGATCATGCTGGATCAAACAGCTGGGTTGTAATCCTCTCTTCTACTTCTACTATCAATAAAGTTATTTGAGTTTTCCTCCATATACTTGTGTATTTGTGAATCTTGCTAGTTGTGAATGCAATTGTATGGTTAATGTACTTCTAATTCTTCATTGTTTATGGTATCATAGATATCTATGCTTTGATGGTGTTTTATTTCTTTACCTCTACAGGTTTTCTTTGAAGCAGGACAAGTGAGAAAGGAGTGGCAAGCTCTATCAAAGGAGAGAGGAAACAAGAAAGGAGCCAAGCGAAAGACTAAGGTTTGTGCTCTCTGCTTCTCTCTTATCTATCATACGTAAAGGAAAACAAAAGTTACTTTGAATTGTTTTTTTCTAAGATAGCTACCCGTCTTATTAGGATAGCAGATCAAATAGACATTAGTTTTCCCAAAAAAAAAATGGCGATTCCACTGGGGAACGAATAATGTGTTTGATTGTTACTGTTGTTTGCTTTATAAACTACAGACGAAGCCTGAAGCTAAGACCGCTAGCCTTCGAACTGCTTTTTCTATGCAACTGCAAAGTAAATCAACGATGCTTCAGTTAATCTCCGGGTTAGTTTATGAACTGAACATCTGACTTGCAAACATCCTAAGTTCCCTTGTGGTAGCTCATTAACCTCATAAGATCATACCCCTATACTTTGTGTTTACTGTCCATCATAGCTCGGCCCAAATCACTGAACTTAGCTGCAAATTTTGAGAAAAATCCAAGGTCAGTTTCATTCCCTGGTCCATCGTACTGTCTCTCATTAGCAGCTTGGATGCATCGCACCTCTTGTGTGTTGTAGGTGAGATGCATCCCTATTTCCCTTAAGGACAGGTGCGATGATTGAATGATACTATTTCTATCTCTAGAATTTGGTTTTTTCCTCCTTGTTTTCAACTCTATTCAATAGTTTTGCTACTTATGATTAGCATATCATTGCTAAAGCCTCCTTCCTTCACATTATTTATCCTCCATTGATCAGGAATTGCGAATTTTTTTTATGTATTTTTACTCATTTACAGTCCTCCTTTGCAAAAAGTAGCTTAATCGAACTGTCGTCTTTTAATTCAAAAGTGTCGTAACTGTCATTTTGAGTCAAGAAGAAGAGTGTCGTAAAGTATTCCTCTTCTAAATAGTTGATTGTACTTTTGTCATTTTATTTAATTTGAATTGTCAATATTTGAAGTTTCGAAAGCAGTTTTCCATTCGAAATTGAAAGTGTCGCCTTAGTCTTCCTTTCATTTTGAAAAGAAAGTGTTGAAGTGTTGCTTTGAAGAAAAGAGTTCAGATCTGTACTTAGTTTTCCTTTTTAGCATTCTCACATTAAGGAAGCAGAAAAACAAATACATGCATGTGCATTTGCATTTAGACTGCACACGGAAAATGATTTAGGAAAAGTGCATTTAGTGTGTGCTCTCTACTCTCTGTTGAAAGAATCATACTTTTTTTGCCTTAGTAGCTAGGATTTTCATTGCTAAAAGAAAACAAACGACTGTTTATCATTTTAGATTGCATATTTAGGAATTTGACATCTACATCACGTGGTGAACCTTGAAATACAAACTTCTAAGAAATATCAAATCTAAAATAAACCTCAATGAACATAAAAACGCCTGGAACCTAATGCACAACATATAGAAGTCTAGGGTAGAGACGTGTTCTAGCGTTGTAAAACCTGGTAACTATCATTTTCATCAAAGGTTTGGTGATTCCTCCTCTTTGATATGACAAGTGTTAATACAAAGTTGTGCTCCCCGTACCGTCGAGTATATATTGGGAGACCACAATAGGCTAATATCCTTTATCCTTAGGAAGCCATGTCTATCGCCCTATCGATCGAAATGCACTAAACACAGCATTCGGTAAGATTAACTGCCGTATGTAAAGTCCTTGGTAATTTCTCTTTAATTTACCACCAAGGTGTATATTTTAGTTTTGTGATTGGTTTGGTAATCCCTCTATCTAGATTTCCAGAGTAATCACTTTCGTTCCTTTTCAACTCCTTAAAATAAAAGGTCCATCTGAGCACTTGTCACTTCAGTGTCATTAAAAATCAAAGGAGACTAGAGTCACATTTAGCTTTTTCTCAACTCTTAAAAATTGAAAAAGCAAGTTATGTCAAAGCATCATAAAATTTATTTAATACGGAATAATATCCATATTCTTTCGTTGATATTAGGTTGAAGTTATGGAGTCCACCAATCAAGGATTTTCCCTTGGGGGAAATCCCAGTCCTTTCTCTTCTTGGGGAGATATTGGTGCTCCATACATGGCTACTTTGGCCCTTTCAGGAATCATAATTGGCTTGCCGGTATGGCTTTTCTCAACTTTTATCGTTCAAAACACTGTAAGTCCTCAGCAATCGAATCAGCAACCAGATGATACTAGAGTTTCACCCTCACCTTCTTCTTCGTTTTTTTCTCCCTCTCCTTCTTTCTCTTCGCTTGGTGAAACTAGTGATACTAAAAACCAAGTAATTGAGAAGAAGAAGAAAGGGAAGGAGAAGAAGAAGAAAAAGCCGGTCGTGCAAGGGGGAAACCATGCATTGTCTGGTGAAAATCTACATACTACACCTTCCAAACCAAAATCTCCATGTGTAATTTTCAAAGGAAACCACTATCATCAAGATTTTCCTTGCATCCTGCGGATCTTGAGAGACTGGTCTCCCTGCTTGCACCATCCGGTGTCATCAACCTCTGTCGATCATGTTGAGAGTACACCATTGACTAGTGAAAATGAATTCTTTGGACAAAAAGGAAGATCTAGATTTCCTTGTAGGTTATGTGAAGGAAATCATGCCCTCCACCGTTGTCCTTTTCTGGACGAAGCTAAAAGCGTCTTGGATAATCATCCTACTTCACCACAGCGACTTCCACTTGGATACAAGAAACTCTTACCAAGTCCATCGCCAGTTGAAAATCCAATTGACATACCTCTGTTGTCAGTCGAAACACCTATCATTGAAGATAAACCTTCTGAGTCCACACCGGACCAAAGTCAACAAGTCGAGACAGTAGTTGACCCAGTCTTGCCTTCAGAAGGTCCACCTTCAAATGATATAGTCTCCAAAGAGAATGATAACAACACCGCCCAAATTCTTTTTGTTAACACAGAGTCTGATGAACATGGGGGAAATCTACACATTCCTTTACCACAGGAAGGGAGTTCCCCATTTCAAGAGATTCATCCAGCCATTTATTCGGTCCCTCATCCAAACAATCTAGTCGTTTCCTTTAATTGGAATCTACTAGCAGGACCTCGCCTACCATCTAATGTACCATTCCAAATCATAGTATAGGTTTACAGAATGATCATGTCTGGCACTATCATAGATGAAGGGGCTTCCATGAGTATCCTTTCCTCAACTGCTATGAAAGCTCTTGGTTCACCGTCACTTCTACCTGAGAATCGAAATTTGTCAGGCTTCAATAGAACCAGTCGATCGTTAGGGATCCTTCTAAATTTACCTATAACTTTGAGAAGGAAAACCATTCATTTGAACATGATGGTAGTCCAAGGGCCACTAGATTACAATATACTCCTTGGGCATGACTACATTTATAGCATCGGAGCTATTGTTTCCTCACTCTTTCGAGTGATGTGTTTCCCGTATGAAGGCAAACTGGTGCAACTTGTTGACCAGCTTTCATTTCCCGGTTCAAACATGGCTACGAGTCAAATGCCATCCCTAAATGGTCTCTTTGCACAAGGAATGTCTCTTCAATCTCCAGTCCATCCACCTAATTACCGCGGGTGATTCGGTGAATGTAACGAAACCCAGGGGACATGCACCCTGGCCTGCCTCGGCAGGCGAACCCAGATTAAAAGATAGATTTCCTCGTAGGTTATATGACCAGTTGGAAATTCCATTTCTGTGTAGGATATGGGATCATTCTGGAGCAGGATCTCCTCGTCGTAGGTTATATGATTGGACTGAAATAGCATTTCCATGTAGGATATGGGATCAGTCCAAAATAGGATCTCCTCGAAGGTTATGTGATTGGAAGTGCTGACCCACACCATTCACCTTTGTCTACTTCGATGGACATGTAGGTTTTAACCCCATACAGAAATTACCTACATATGAATTCTAAAACACATAAAATAAATAATGTGAGAGCAAAACACATAAAACACATATACACAGAGATTTTCCCCTGGATCCCAAAACCGGGACTACCATCTTGATTTTTCATTATTGTCCTTTCAAGGTTATAATACGTATTTATACATGCCTAAGAATCCAATACCATGGACCGAAAAACATCGCGTATAATACCATGGACCGAAAAAACCAACACATCCAAAAAAAATACCATGGACCAAAAAAACCATTGCGTCTAAAAAACATGTGCAAAAATCATGCACAAAACCATAGGTGGGTCCACCCAACCTAACATAGGGTCCAAAACCAAAATTTTCTGGGGCACTACCCCAGACCGCATAAAGTGGGGTTACGGGTGCCCCTCAAATCCCTTGTTAACTACGTGGAAAGAATATAACACAACCCAACATTCTCCCACTTGTTGTTTTCTTTCCACAGGGGGCCACAAGAGAGCTTAGTCATTTTCCCAGCCCTGAAATACCCATTGTCTCTCTACACAAAGAGAACTTCTCAGAGCTCACATATTTTTTCAATGCATCTATAGTATTCTTCAAAGTGTCCACCTTTACCAGCAACACCTTTTTTTCTTCTATCATATCCCTCACAAAGTGATACTGAAAATCAATGTGCTTTGTCTTTGAATGATATGCAGGGTTCTTTGCCAAGAAAATTGCACTTTGGTTGTCACCATATATCCTTATAGCTTCCTGTACTAACCCCATACTTGAACACAATCTCTGCAACCAAACTGCTTCCTTGCTTGCATGAGTGGCTGCCATGTATTATGCTTCTGTAGTTGATAGTGCCACTACAGATTGTTTCTTACTCATCCAACTGACTGCATCTCCAAATAGGTTGAACACATACCCACTTGTAGATCTTCTCTGATCCAGATATCCAGCCCAGTCTGCATCAACAAAGCCACGAATATCCAACACTCTATCCAATCCTTGTCTTCCTTGGTAGCACAGACCATAATCACTGGTGCCACACAAATACCTGAAAACCCACTTCACCATTGTTCAATGCTCCTTTCCTAGTTTTGACATAAACCTGCTCAGTACTCCCACTGCATGTGCAATGTTTGGTCTAGTACAAACCATTGCATACATCAGGCTATCGACTGCACTTGCATATGGAACATGCGAAATGTCCTCTTCCTCTTCTTGTGTTTTGGGACATTGTTCAGCAGATAACCTCACACCTAGAGGAATAGGAACCTTCATCGGTTTACTATACTGCATATTAAACCTCTGTAGTATTGTCTTGACATACTTCCTCTAGTTTAACCAGAGTTTCCTCTTTGCCTGAACTCTTTTAAATTCCATGCCCAAAATATAGTTTACAGCACCAAGATCTTTCATGTCGAATTTGGAGGAAAATTGGGTCTTCAAATCCTAGATAGTTTCTTTGTCATTTCCAACCAGCAACATATCATCCACATACAAGACCAGATAAATAACATGTTCACCAATTAATTTAAAATACACAAAGTGATCTGCTTTTCTTCTGGTGAAGCCAAGTCCCCGTATAAATGTATCAAGTTTATGATACCACATCCTTGGTGACTGTTTTAACCCATATAGAGACTTCTTTAACTTACATACCAATTCTTTCTTACCCTTCACCACAAAGCCTTCAGGTTGCTTCATGTAGATTTCCTCTTCCATATCCCCGTGAAGAAATGTTCTCTTCACATCCATTTGTCTACCTCAAAATCAAAAGCAGCAATAATAGATAAAAGTAATCTAATAGAAGTTACCTTGGCAACAGGAGAAAAAATATCACCAAAATCAATTCCCAACTCCTGGGAATAACCTTTTGCTATCAACCGAGCTTTGTATTTCTCCACTTTCCTTCTACATTTGTCTTCTTTTTGAACACCCGTTTGCTGCTAATGGGTT
>Ga0115844_100265_pt1 | contig 13916 bp, 18 predicted proteins | sample InSIn1gowninarea_FD_83858 | JGI IMG/M metagenome (GOLD analysis project Ga0115844, IMG submission 83858) | reverse complement strand
GGAAGGGAAAATCCCAAGACAGTCCAGTTGTCAATGCGGTACTACACTGGGTGATCTTGACTCGCGGACTACTACTGGCGGAAACAAAGTCTCTGCATGACTTGTCAATCAGGTCGCCTGGTTGAGATGATGAACTTCCTGGGATGGACTATCTTGGGATTGTGCCTGGTTCTGGACTGTCTTGGGATTGTGCCTGGTTCTGGACTGTCTTGGGATTTTCCCTTCCCTTGCATGTTTTGATACATGGACTAGTTGATGACTGCTACGGTGACTTTTCTCTTCTGTCGGTGGCATGGGTCTGATGTACTTCCCTGGAATTCTTAGGATGGACTGGATTGGCTCTTATCTTTCTGTCCTTGTGAAGGATTGGCTTTGCTGGGAAGCATTGGATTGTCTCTTTTTAAACCCGCCTGAAACTGACGTGAAGACTTTACTTCCTTGAGTGGAAGAGATCAGGTTGTTATGTCACTCACTCATGCTCTCTTGTTTTTTGGGAGGGGTATTGCCACCGTTCCGGTTCAAAGTCTGTGGGGATAAATGATTCGGATTTCTTTGTTATTTCTCATGACTATCTGCTGGATTGTCTCTGGTCGCAGTCGAGTAAGAGTCAGGTTGCATCGTTGGCAGAAATCTTTGGTGATCGGATTAGTTCTTATGGTATGTCGTGGTAATTGTGTGAGAAGCATGCTGTATCTTGAAAGTCATCCTGAGTTGTTTGGGTTATGATTTTGCCAGCGTCCTCGGCTTGGATGAGTTTGAATCTGGTAGATGGTGGGAAAGGCTACTTCATCCAAGGGAGGGGTAAGTTGATTTGCGAGCTGGTTTTTCTTCCACCCTAAAAGGGACACAAAACCCCTACCGTGTTGATGGCAGGTTGGTGCAAAGCTACGAGTTGAAGTCTATTTCCTAAGCAAGGTGTCATATCATCGACCCTCTATGTTGAAACACTAGATAGGGACACAAAGTGTGACTGATGAATGATTGGTCTTATTCTTAGGTTTCCTTATCCTTCACAAGATGAGGTTGTCTCTGTTGGTGTGCTGGATGGTGTTCGGTCATGATGGGAATGCTTTTTGGATTGTGTAACTTTTGAGTGGTTTTGGTTGAGTCTCCAGCTGTGGTTCAAATCTGACAGGTAGGTCAGGTCACCTGCATACACCCCTGGATGGGGGGAGTGGATGGGCATGTACGTGTTGTACGACTAAGATGGGAGGTGTCAAAGAGATAAAACACTTAGATCACAAGGAGAACCAATACCATGAAGTTCGCATCGCACTCTCACGCACCGGAAAACGTTTTCGCCATTTACATCGACAGTGAGGGCAACGAACACGATCAGCCGATTGGAGATATTGTGGAAGTGGGAACGCTTATTGATCCGGTGACGGGCGATGACATGGAGATTGTGCGAGTGGATGTTCGGGTGGATGTTTAGTGCCGTGTAGGGGGGGGCAGTGACCTTGAGGTCACTGTTTTTCTTTGAGTATTGTGAGGGGGACACGAGTTGTACGATTCTTGTTTATCACCCCTGTTTGGGGGTGGCGAGTAGAAGTGTGAGTAGTGTGTGACTAGGATTGTAAATGTCAAGGAAAACACTATTGAAGAAAGGAAAACTCTTCACTATGACTACACCAATTACTACCACGTACAAGGTCGATATCATCCCAATCTACGAGGATGTTCATTCTGCACTTGTGATTTATGGGGCTGCTACTGTTGAGCAACACAATAAGTATGCTGCACAGTACAATCCAATCTGGGATGAGGATAATCCTGCTATCTATGCGTCTCGTGCTGTTCCTGGGTTGTATAATCTCGTATTGAAGGTGGGTGGGAATATCGACATGCATGCATCGTTAGCGCAGCATGGTTTGGAGTTTGTCGATGATTCTTTGACTGAGGTGCGTTCTATGGATTAGTGCTGGGGAGGATCACCTCGCATGCATGTTCGATTGTGTGCGGGGTGGTTTTTTCTGGGCGGGGAAGGGACACGAAGTGTTGCATGCTTCACTAGTTCAGTGATAGGTGGAGATGATGGATAAAAGAAACGTGTGTAACGTTGTAAGTACCGAGGAGAACAGACACATCAAGGATATGGGAAACTACAACGATTTATTCATTGTTTGTGTCGAAGAGGGAGACAGTGTATTTCGATTCACCAGAATTGAGACCATGTTTGCAACAGAGTTGTAGTCACTTAGGCAGGCACTGTCATTATCCAACCAGGGCTACGTTACCGATGTTGAATGGGTGGGTTGCAGTGCGCAATTGTACGTTTAAGTTTATCTCTCATGTCTAAGTTAGTTAGGAGCACATAGTACTAGGTTCCAGTTATCTGGATCATAGTGTTTTTGTGTGTCTGTGAGAGTGTAAAGGGACACGATATTGGGTGTGATTCTTTCCTCCCTTTAATGGGGGTAATTGGTTAATTGGGCTTGATTTGTGTTCGTGCGTGACTAAGATTGAGAGTGTCAGGGAAACAAACTCTCACCACTAGAAACGAGGAATATTACACTATGCTTACTCTGTTGCTTGTTCTGCACTTGATCTTCGGTTTCAACTCTATTGCTCCGGCTGATCTGAATGGGGCACAGTTCGGTATTGATTCTGATGGTTATGCTTATATGGTTTTGTAGGATGCACTAGGAGGAGTGAGGTAACTCCACTGCTGGGAGGAAAGGTTCCAGTGGTGGAGTTTTTGCTTGAGGAGGGCAAGGGGGCACAAAATGGTATTACGAGGAGTTGAATCCTCTCTCCCCCCTCCTCTCTCTGACAGTGGGAAAATAATTGAGCATAACAGTGAGCATTGGTAATGTAGGTATCATGACAAAGACACACAACGAGGAAGAGGATTTCAACGTGAAGCAGTATGCAGTAGAGGTCGCTTATACCAATAGTCATGGTAGGCGCACAGAATTGCATGATGGGTTTGAGACGAAAGAAGCAGCGGAACTGTTCGCTAATCATTTTCGGAGTCAGGGGTATCAGGTAAAAGTGTTCGAGGTGTAATCCCCTCTCCCACGCAGTATGAAAGGGGGGGGGTGAATCTAAAAAGGGACACGACTGCTTGGGAAACATGCCTGGTCTGTGTCAGTTACAGATTATGAATATTTTTCTTGTTTTTCTTGACAGGTGTGTGGGGGTTGGTTAATATAGTCATTGTAAGCAACACACCAAGGAAAACAAGGAGTTTAATGATGACTGCTACTAAGTACATTGCTACGATGACGATTCTTTTCGACAATGGCGTTAATCGTGATTACACTGTTTATGATGGTTATACTGATCATCTTGCTGATGATGCTCTTTTCGATATCAAATCGTATATCGACAATAGTCTTGCGCAGCACACGATGGTTCGTTTCACTACTGTTGATGGTGATAGTGTGATGATTAACCCGGCGAAAATTGTGACTGTGAATTCTTCGGTTACGACTACTGATTAATCACAGCGCGAATACTCTAACATCTCTTAGGGGATAATTCCCTAAGAGGTGTTTTTCTTTCTGGGAGGACAGTTTGAGGGGACACGAGTTGATAATCAAGATGAATACGATACGATCTTGGCATAATGGGATTGCGACATGAGAAGAGTTTTAGAGTGAGGAGAAAACACATGAGTGATTATCGTGTCGAGGTGCGTGTTAGTGGGATTGTGATGTATTCGTATTCTGGGTTTTCTAGTCTGTATGATGCTTCGATTTTTGCGCAATGGTTGATCACTGCTGGTTATCGAGTCGATATTGTGCGGGGATGGGACTAGTAGGATTGATACTTCCCCTTTTTAGGGGTGGGTGTGTTGATGGTGTTGAGCATTGTTGGTATGGTGATAAGTGCTAAGGAAGAAGCACACACAAGGAGGAGCAATGAAACAGTACGCAGTTGAGGTTGTGCATGATACGAGTTTTGGGGAGCAGAAGCATATTTGCAATGGTTTCCCAGATTTGGAAGCAGCAGAGTTCCATGCGGAACAGTTCCGTGATCGTGGGTATGAAGCAGTAGTTGTTGAGGTTTAGGGGGATAGGCAATAGTGATTTTGTTGGGGGTCCTAGCAGAATCACTTGATAGGGGACACGAATATGGTATCCGTTTTAAGGTGTAGGGGGGGCATACCTTGATGGTTGATCGAAATGTGACAAAAAGGCACAAGTCCTTATACCTCCCTCATGTGAAAAATTGAAGCACTAGATCCCCGGTTTTAACCGTGGGGATTCTTAGATCACTCTAAGAGTTTCCTGCTTATAGAGTATAAAGATTGTTAGGAAATGATACAAACACTGTCATGTATGACATGTGGGTTCTTTGCATCATTAACACCAATCTTCGTGTTGCTTTTCACAGTCATGCAATCACACTCATTATCGTGACAAACATCTAACGCTACCCTGACATCATCGTTGTGTCGCGCAGAACACTGAGCATCAAAAATTGCTGTACTCACCTCCCTCTTCTTAATCCGATCTCTCCTCTTGGGAGTTGGACTATTCTTCGTCCTTGCCACAGAAGAAAGTGGATTAGTTACCATCCCACAAGGAAATATCACACTAGTGAAAAACTACTCACGCACCATCGGAGAATTCGTAGTGCGACTCCCCTTTGACACTGCTACACCAATAGCTCCTATCATTGTGCTTGTCAAAGAGGTCACCAACGATATTGGCACCGATGATCACGATGTGTTAAAGGAATATCTCACAGACGAAGACATCGAAGATATCGTGCATATTACAGACATCACCGTTCGTGGAGTCTCCAGTGTTGATGACGGACGCATCACTATTCAGATCAAGGGAGAATCAATCCCAGGACACCAATTTTCTGCTAAACGAGCATTGCTCAAAGCTATCGCAGGGCACCTAGAAGCCAATGAAATCCACTTCTACTCCACACACCTTCCCCAGATTGGAACATAACGCATGAGCACAAAGAATAAAATTCAGACTGTCATTACTACCTTAGGTGGATGGAAAAAAGCATTCACGCTCATTAAACCAACTACCACCACCACAATAATGGCCATTGCACTAGTTATACTGGTTATTTTCTTTCCTGAAAATCAATGGGGCTGGAAAGATGGTGAGCCAACCTCTCCTTCGTCTCGTACTACTGGCACATCAACACCCCCACCAGAATCAGACCCAGAACCATCACAAAAACCTCCACAAACACACACGCAAGAAACACCCCAGGAGAACATTGGTGACACTACAAGAGAACAAACAACATCTTCTCGCCAGCAATCACAAACACCACCACAGACAGACAGTGAAGGTGATAACACATACAATGACAACCAGCAAGACCCACCCCCACAGCAGCAGCGCTACCAACCCCAGAACCAGCCCCAACCGACACAGACTCCAACACCAACCCAGACACAGAACACTTCAACTCCACAAGATACAGAAACACCACTTCCGCAACAATCACCTCCTGAAGCAGAACGACACAACAGGATTCCTGATGTAGGTTGGTTGTTTCCCTTCCACAATAATCAGTCCTAGTAACTCCCTCCAGTAGTGTTGCGTATTTGTCTCCCTCACTTTAGAGGGCGCTGCGATCCCCCCCTCATGTACTAAAGGAGGGGGCATTGTTCTTACCTCTTCTCAATGCGGCCACTTATGGCAACAATTCTCGACAATGGAACAAGGTGACGAGAACTTGACTTGTACCCCTGTCGCAAGCCCGCTTGCTTCAGCTGCGGGACAAGACAGGGGCTATTACCTTGGTGAGATGTCTTGTGCTATACTAAAAGAGTCTTAACAGACAACGCAAAAGACAGTCTTAAAACTTCAGCAAAGGAGGTGAAAACCGAATCGTGAAACAACACTCACAAGAAACCAAGTCTAAAATCAAACAGACCATCAACGCTACACGAGAACGGCATTCTCACATGGAGTGCAAAGTCTATCCATTGAAGATTGTAGAAAACAAGATTTCTGCAACTAGGAAAGAGACTCTGCAACGTTTCTTCCTAGAAGCAAAATGGATGAAAAACCACATCCTAGCAGGAGACATTGCACAAGCAACACCTTTAATGAAAACTGCTGATGTGAAACTCCCTAATGGTGAGTTTGAAACACGAGAACTCAAAACTCTAGGGTCTCACATGAGACAGTCTATTGTCTCTGGAATCAAAGGGGATTTGAAATCGCTCAAAGAATCCAAGAACAAGGGACTCAAAGTAGGAAGACTCAAGTTCTGCAAAGAGGTCAAAAGCATTGATCTCAAAGAGTATGGAAATACTTACAAGATTGATCGCTCTAAGCAGAAGGTGAAGATCCAAAAACTAGGCTGGGTGAAAGTCCGAGGACTTGATAACATCCCAGTAGATGTGGAGTTTGCCAATGCTAAATTGGTCTCCAAGCCTGATGGGTACTATATCCATGTCACTGCTTATAGGGGCAAGAGTAACTCTCCCCAGAGACAATACATTCCGGGTAGCATTATTGGACTAGACTTTGGACTAACCACTTCCATTGCCACGAGTGAAGGAGAGCATTTAAGCCTGTACGTTGAAGAAACTGATCGCCTGAAGCGACTTCAGAAGAAGCTATCTCGACAAACAAAGGGGTCAAACAACTACAAGAAAACATGCGCTCTCATTAAACGTGAGCACCAGAAGATGGACAATAAGAAAGATGATTTAGCCCATAAGCTTGTGAGTGATTTGTCTCATTATGAACATGTCTTCTTCCAGGATGAAATGATCTCCAATTGGAAAAAGAGAAATGGCTATGTTCGTGGTGGAAAGAAAATCCAGAAAGGTATCTTGGGTCGAGTGAAGTCATTGCTTAAAACCAGGGACTGGGCAACAATGCTATCACGTGGTGATGCTACAACGCAAACATGCGTGTGTGGAGCAAAAAACAAGCACCAGCTGGATGAGAGAATTTACTTCTGCGGTCAGTGTGGGTATTCTGATGATAGGGATGTTCATGCTGCTAGGAATATGGTTCGGTTTGGATTGTCAGATAAGCGTTATAATACACCCCAGGGACTGGGGGAAGCGCCTGTGGAGGGAGTTGCCTCTGCACTGCATTTCAACTTTTTGAAGGGTAGTGCAAGTACTCTCGGTGTGATCTTGGATCATGATAAGCAGGAAACCTCGCACTTTAGTGCGAGGTAGTTCATTGAACGATTTCTAAAACCTTGTCATTTGAATACCCACATACATAGTTGCTGAACTTAATCAAGATACTCTGAATATCCCTCTATCGGCTTCCTCACGCGATTCACACGATTGTGCGTCCAGCGCCACGGTCATGCAAGTGCCATTTTCAAGTTCAATGTCCAACTGCGGTACGTACTGTGTGCCTGTCATGATTCCTCCTTATTGTATGATCGATTCTCATATGTTAAGCAGTAGTCTAACCCACAGCTGCGAAATTAGTTACTAAATGATACAATAGATTCACTAAATAACTAAGGAGTGAATCTATGCCAATTAGAGTCAAAGAAGCATCTGATATCCTACAAGTGTCAAAAGGCACTGTGAGGAACTGGTGTGCAGATGGAAAACTTCCATACTCCCTTTCTGCTGCTGGTCAGAAGGTGTTTGATAGGGATGAACTCATCAGGTTCAAAAACAAGCAACTTGGCATTGAAGATGAACCACCACGAAAAATTTTCTATGTTAGATCAAGCAACAAGACAGATGTCACTGTTGAAACGCAGATTAACAAACTAGAAGAGTCTTACGGATCACCCGATAAAGTATTCAAGGACTTTGCTTCAGGTCTCAACGAAAATAGAAAAGGTCTCAAACAACTCATTAATGAGATAGAGAAAGATTCTAACCCAAAGACTGTCTATGTCACGAACAAAGATCGTTTAACAAGATTCGGATTTTCTTATCTTGAACAACTGTTGGGGAAATGTAATTGCGAAGTGGTTGTTCTAGATGCAGATGATACAAAGGAACCACATGAGGTGTTGATGCAAGATTTCATGAGTCTCTTAGCATCATTCTCTGGGAAGTTCTACAGATTACGTGGCTGGGAACAAAGGAAGAAATTCCTTCAAGATGTTGCCGAAGAGGTAAAGAGTCGTGAAAAGAGCGAATGAGAACTTCAGGACAGCAGTAGCCACTCCTTTCGCAGCAAGTACTGACGATGGAACTATTATCAATCTTAATGAAGCACTAGGTATGCTTAAAGATGAGATCACACTCATTTCTGATGTTGTTGAGCTATTTCTCACAGAAACTGTCAAACAACAGGTAGATGATTTCATTCAAAGTAGGAAAAAGGAGAAACTTCCTGTTCTGAATAATAATGAGATTGCCAGGAATCTTGGAATTGAGTATCCAGAAGAATTCTTTTATCCCGGTAAGTCTGGAAGATCCAGGGTCAATAAAATGTTTGGATCACGAGTTGTTTCAGAATGTAAGTCATGGATTGAAAGATCTAAGGCTCAAGAAGATACTAATGACAAGTATGTCAGTCAGGGCTGGAAAAGAACAGCAAGATCTAACAAGCCAAGAAACCTTGCTCCAAAGATTAACCTAGGTGATGCTGATAATAGCTACTCAAACATCAATGTGATTGATGATGTGATCATGTTAAGAATGATCGTCCAGGGAGAATGGATGAAATTCTACTTCAACTATGACGAACGATTCCAGAAAGCTGACGAGATCGCAAAACCATCAATCAGAGTTGATGAAAAAGGAAACGTTAGGTTCTCGTTCCCACGAGTTATCATGTCCAGTTTCGCGCATTTTAGCAGCAGGTATATCGTAGGTGTTGATGTTGGAGTCACCAATTACGCAACTGTGTCTGTATATGACACAGAACAGAATAAAGCAGTAATGACTATAACACTGTCACAAAAGGTGCATTCTTTAGCGAATAAGATCAGGAAGGCGAATACGCAAGTCAGATCACTGAGATCACAAGGAAGACTACAAGAAGCTGATTCCCACAGGAAATCCAACTCAAGGAGGAAGAGAGAACTCGCTATCCAAGCAGCACAAGAGATCGCTCATATATCCCATGAGTGGGGGAATGCCATTGTTGTGTTCGAAGACTTGTCATGGGTCGAAAACACAATGCAAAATGGCAGATGGAACAGGGGAGAACTTGTTAAAAGGACAATTGAACAGGTTGAGATCAATGGCGGGAGAGTCATCAAAACCAGTTGTTATAACACCTCTCAGGTGTGCTGTATATGCGATGAGAGGGTATCTTTTCTTGATTATCATACTGTATGGTGTAGTAATTGCGATGTTGTCACAGATCGTGATGAGAATGCTGCAACGAACATTGCGAAAAGGATATTTCTGGTTTCTGGGAAGAGAAAGAAGAGCACTTTTTCTAAGATGCTTGACACCAGAAACACCGAAGATAATAAGGAAAACAAGCTTGTCAAAAGGTCGAAGAATGGTGATGGAAAACCCTTGAAGTATCCAGGAAGGGACAGGACGAAGAATAGTCCAACTCCCAAGAGGAGAGATCGGATTAAGAAGAGGGAGGTGAGTACAGCAATTTTTGATGCTCAGTGTTCTGCGCGACACAACGATGATGTCAGGGTAGCGTTAGATGTTTGTCACGATAATGAGTGTGATTGCATGACTGTGAAAAGCAACACGAAGATTGGTGTTAATGATGCAAAGAACCCACATGTCATACATGACAGTGTTTGTATCATTTCCTAACAATCTTTATACTCTATAAGCAGGAAACTCTTAGAGTGATCTAAGAATCCCCACGGTTAAAACCGGGGATCTAGTGCTTCAATTTTTCACATGAGGGAGGTATAAGGACTTGTGCCTTTTTGTCACATTTCGATCAACCATCAAGGTATGCCCCCCCTACACCTTAAAACGGATACCATATTCGTGTCCCCTATCAAGTGATTCTGCTAGGACCCCCAACAAAATCACTATTGCCTATCCCCCTAAACCTCAACAACTACTGCTTCATACCCACGATCACGGAACTGTTCCGCATGGAACTCTGCTGCTTCCAAATCTGGGAAACCATTGCAAATATGCTTCTGCTCCCCAAAACTCGTATCATGCACAACCTCAACTGCGTACTGTTTCATTGCTCCTCCTTGTGTGTGCTTCTTCCTTAGCACTTATCACCATACCAACAATGCTCAACACCATCAACACACCCACCCCTAAAAAGGGGAAGTATCAATCCTACTAGTCCCATCCCCGCACAATATCGACTCGATAACCAGCAGTGATCAACCATTGCGCAAAAATCGAAGCATCATACAGACTAGAAAACCCAGAATACGAATACATCACAATCCCACTAACACGCACCTCGACACGATAATCACTCATGTGTTTTCTCCTCACTCTAAAACTCTTCTCATGTCGCAATCCCATTATGCCAAGATCGTATCGTATTCATCTTGATTATCAACTCGTGTCCCCTCAAACTGTCCTCCCAGAAAGAAAAACACCTCTTAGGGAATTATCCCCTAAGAGATGTTAGAGTATTCGCGCTGTGATTAATCAGTAGTCGTAACCGAAGAATTCACAGTCACAATTTTCGCCGGGTTAATCATCACACTATCACCATCAACAGTAGTGAAACGAACCATCGTGTGCTGCGCAAGACTATTGTCGATATACGATTTGATATCGAAAAGAGCATCATCAGCAAGATGATCAGTATAACCATCATAAACAGTGTAATCACGATTAACGCCATTGTCGAAAAGAATCGTCATCGTAGCAATGTACTTAGTAGCAGTCATCATTAAACTCCTTGTTTTCCTTGGTGTGTTGCTTACAATGACTATATTAACCAACCCCCACACACCTGTCAAGAAAAACAAGAAAAATATTCATAATCTGTAACTGACACAGACCAGGCATGTTTCCCAAGCAGTCGTGTCCCTTTTTAGATTCACCCCCCCCCTTTCATACTGCGTGGGAGAGGGGATTACACCTCGAACACTTTTACCTGATACCCCTGACTCCGAAAATGATTAGCGAACAGTTCCGCTGCTTCTTTCGTCTCAAACCCATCATGCAATTCTGTGCGCCTACCATGACTATTGGTATAAGCGACCTCTACTGCATACTGCTTCACGTTGAAATCCTCTTCCTCGTTGTGTGTCTTTGTCATGATACCTACATTACCAATGCTCACTGTTATGCTCAATTATTTTCCCACTGTCAGAGAGAGGAGGGGGGAGAGAGGATTCAACTCCTCGTAATACCATTTTGTGCCCCCTTGCCCTCCTCAAGCAAAAACTCCACCACTGGAACCTTTCCTCCCAGCAGTGGAGTTACCTCACTCCTCCTAGTGCATCCTACAAAACCATATAAGCATAACCATCAGAATCAATACCGAACTGTGCCCCATTCAGATCAGCCGGAGCAATAGAGTTGAAACCGAAGATCAAGTGCAGAACAAGCAACAGAGTAAGCATAGTGTAATATTCCTCGTTTCTAGTGGTGAGAGTTTGTTTCCCTGACACTCTCAATCTTAGTCACGCACGAACACAAATCAAGCCCAATTAACCAATTACCCCCATTAAAGGGAGGAAAGAATCACACCCAATATCGTGTCCCTTTACACTCTCACAGACACACAAAAACACTATGATCCAGATAACTGGAACCTAGTACTATGTGCTCCTAACTAACTTAGACATGAGAGATAAACTTAAACGTACAATTGCGCACTGCAACCCACCCATTCAACATCGGTAACGTAGCCCTGGTTGGATAATGACAGTGCCTGCCTAAGTGACTACAACTCTGTTGCAAACATGGTCTCAATTCTGGTGAATCGAAATACACTGTCTCCCTCTTCGACACAAACAATGAATAAATCGTTGTAGTTTCCCATATCCTTGATGTGTCTGTTCTCCTCGGTACTTACAACGTTACACACGTTTCTTTTATCCATCATCTCCACCTATCACTGAACTAGTGAAGCATGCAACACTTCGTGTCCCTTCCCCGCCCAGAAAAAACCACCCCGCACACAATCGAACATGCATGCGAGGTGATCCTCCCCAGCACTAATCCATAGAACGCACCTCAGTCAAAGAATCATCGACAAACTCCAAACCATGCTGCGCTAACGATGCATGCATGTCGATATTCCCACCCACCTTCAATACGAGATTATACAACCCAGGAACAGCACGAGACGCATAGATAGCAGGATTATCCTCATCCCAGATTGGATTGTACTGTGCAGCATACTTATTGTGTTGCTCAACAGTAGCAGCCCCATAAATCACAAGTGCAGAATGAACATCCTCGTAGATTGGGATGATATCGACCTTGTACGTGGTAGTAATTGGTGTAGTCATAGTGAAGAGTTTTCCTTTCTTCAATAGTGTTTTCCTTGACATTTACAATCCTAGTCACACACTACTCACACTTCTACTCGCCACCCCCAAACAGGGGTGATAAACAAGAATCGTACAACTCGTGTCCCCCTCACAATACTCAAAGAAAAACAGTGACCTCAAGGTCACTGCCCCCCCCTACACGGCACTAAACATCCACCCGAACATCCACTCGCACAATCTCCATGTCATCGCCCGTCACCGGATCAATAAGCGTTCCCACTTCCACAATATCTCCAATCGGCTGATCGTGTTCGTTGCCCTCACTGTCGATGTAAATGGCGAAAACGTTTTCCGGTGCGTGAGAGTGCGATGCGAACTTCATGGTATTGGTTCTCCTTGTGATCTAAGTGTTTTATCTCTTTGACACCTCCCATCTTAGTCGTACAACACGTACATGCCCATCCACTCCCCCCATCCAGGGGTGTATGCAGGTGACCTGACCTACCTGTCAGATTTGAACCACAGCTGGAGACTCAACCAAAACCACTCAAAAGTTACACAATCCAAAAAGCATTCCCATCATGACCGAACACCATCCAGCACACCAACAGAGACAACCTCATCTTGTGAAGGATAAGGAAACCTAAGAATAAGACCAATCATTCATCAGTCACACTTTGTGTCCCTATCTAGTGTTTCAACATAGAGGGTCGATGATATGACACCTTGCTTAGGAAATAGACTTCAACTCGTAGCTTTGCACCAACCTGCCATCAACACGGTAGGGGTTTTGTGTCCCTTTTAGGGTGGAAGAAAAACCAGCTCGCAAATCAACTTACCCCTCCCTTGGATGAAGTAGCCTTTCCCACCATCTACCAGATTCAAACTCATCCAAGCCGAGGACGCTGGCAAAATCATAACCCAAACAACTCAGGATGACTTTCAAGATACAGCATGCTTCTCACACAATTACCACGACATACCATAAGAACTAATCCGATCACCAAAGATTTCTGCCAACGATGCAACCTGACTCTTACTCGACTGCGACCAGAGACAATCCAGCAGATAGTCATGAGAAATAACAAAGAAATCCGAATCATTTATCCCCACAGACTTTGAACCGGAACGGTGGCAATACCCCTCCCAAAAAACAAGAGAGCATGAGTGAGTGACATAACAACCTGATCTCTTCCACTCAAGGAAGTAAAGTCTTCACGTCAGTTTCAGGCGGGTTTAAAAAGAGACAATCCAATGCTTCCCAGCAAAGCCAATCCTTCACAAGGACAGAAAGATAAGAGCCAATCCAGTCCATCCTAAGAATTCCAGGGAAGTACATCAGACCCATGCCACCGACAGAAGAGAAAAGTCACCGTAGCAGTCATCAACTAGTCCATGTATCAAAACATGCAAGGGAAGGGAAAATCCCAAGACAGTCCAGAACCAGGCACAATCCCAAGACAGTCCAGAACCAGGCACAATCCCAAGATAGTCCATCCCAGGAAGTTCATCATCTCAACCAGGCGACCTGATTGACAAGTCATGCAGAGACTTTGTTTCCGCCAGTAGTAGTCCGCGAGTCAAGATCACCCAGTGTAGTACCGCATTGACAACTGGACTGTCTTGGGATTTTCCCTTCC
>Ga0115844_100264_pt1 | contig 13923 bp, 20 predicted proteins | sample InSIn1gowninarea_FD_83858 | JGI IMG/M metagenome (GOLD analysis project Ga0115844, IMG submission 83858) | reverse complement strand
ATATATTCTCTTTTTTTTATAATATATATATTATATATATAGTGATACACATGATATATATATATATATATATATATATATATATATATATATATATATATGAAACATATATGAGAGTTTTGTTAAAAAATAATGTTGGGATCTGTCCCAAAATCATTACATTTCTTTAGGCTTACCAATATCCTTTATAGGTTTCCTGGATGCGGGTGCTCACCAAGCATAGAAGGCAAGTGGCTCGTCACATGGGCAGGTGTCAGCCCGGACGAGCCATGCAGTACCTGGCCGTTGGCTTCATTAAAACGCCGAAAGGTGAACTCAAGCGAGGTATGAGGCAATTCTTGTCTGCATTCATTGCTCACCTGCAACTTGGAGGGATGGCGCTTCATAAGATCGATACCCCTGACGCATTCAGGCATTCCTTCGAACTGTCTGGGCAAATGCTGGCAGAGAAGGAACATTCTCTGGTTTTGTGGCGGATTTCTCAGAGGAATTCCTGCTTGGTCGTGAATTGGACAATGCAGCGTGAAAGGCTCAGAATGAGCAGTCGCCGTGGAAGCTCACGGGGCCGAGCTTCAACTAAACGGCCCGCCATCTCGCCCTCCTCCTCAGTGGAAGTCACCACCGAACAGAACCGGAGCCAAGGCAAACTTGCAGGCCATGGCAATGTGCTTGGGTGGGGAGAAATAATGGACTGCGGCCATACAGAACATCCTACAGTTAGATACCGGATTCCTTGCACTCTGGAGAATACTACTCTCATCGTTTCAGTTTCTGTTGAACATTATAGCAATTTCAGAGGACAATTGGAAGACCTGCATGGTAACCCACCTCAGGTTCAAAGGACGACACCCATAGTTGATATGCAGGTGCCAGTGGTTGATATGCAGTGCCCTACAAGAGAAAGCATCCCCCCAGCTACTCAGGCTGTCTGCGCAGGCCCCAGTGAACTGGCTCAGAGGACTCTGCTCTCAGACTCGGAAGAATCTCAGAAATTCAAATGCAAAGTGGAGGATGAGCCATACACCACAGATGATGAGTAACTCCGCCAACAGTTCGCTCTTCGCTGCCTGGAAAGGAAAGCTTCTCTCTGTGTCTGTTCGTCTTTTCTGTTCTCTGTGTCTGTTCATCTTTATGTTGGTCCATATGTTCTCTGTGTCGGAAATATGCAAAGTCAAGGGACGCAATGTTAGTAATGTTCGTCATACAATCCAATTTTTGTACCTGTTCCACTCTGGATATGTCCATATATGAGAAAAATGCCAATCTCTCAGGAGACGCAGGGCCACGGCCCTGTTGTAAAACTGCTGTAATTTTTGATTTTTTGTAATATAATAGCATAGCCTGAATTAGAAAAAAAAAAAAAATTATCCTTTATAGGTTTGAAATTAATCATGGTGGCTCGATCCAAACCCTCAAGCGAGTACCCCATAATACAAATGTCTTGTTCCATTTCTAGCTAAAGATTTCTAAAATACTACCAAGATCCAAATACATTTACATTCAATGTTTGCTTCTTTTTTAATTGATTCTGACTGCCTTCTCCTTTTCCTTGGCTAAGTATTTTTTTCCCTTTTATCCAACTTGAATATAACCCATATTTTCTGATAAATGTAAGAGATCACCCTATAGTGAGTGAGCATTGTTTTCTTTAGCAATTTTTTCATTTTCTTGATCAGCCCAAGACTTTGATTTGTCATTCTGGTTTCCTAAGAGTTTAATGGAGAAACCATAATTTTCAAGGGTTTAGTGAGCCTATTTTGACTCTGAATTTGGTGGATCCTCTTTGAAATTCGTTTCTTCCAACTTGTATTTTGCTTCCTCCAGCAGATCCTCTTTTATGTGCCCTTCTTCCTGACTTTATTTTTCTTTCTCTTTGTCTAGGGTCTCTTCTTCTTGGAATATAATATAATGTTCGAGTTGAAAAACTTCCCACCATTTGGGCGTCCAACCATTCTTTTCGAGGTCCATTTTTATGCAATTTCTTGGGCCAATTCTTGATTATATGTCATCTTTCATAACATCCTCGACATTTTAATGAAACATTTTCAAAATCAAGATTTTGAACCCATAGAAAATATGCAATCATTAAATTTATTTTAGTGGGAAAACCATTATTATAATCCATCTTCTTGCATATTCAAGCATATGATGTCTTGAGAAAACATTTGTATCTGAATATTGGAAATAAAATTTCCCTATTGCATTCCCAATAGATGTTAATGAAGGGATATTCCAAAGATGCAGGGGAAGGTTTGGAAGTCTTACCAAAGCTAGAGCTGAGGAGATTGACATTGTAATTAGATCAAATGTAGAAGTTTGGAGTTGCATGAAGAGACCAACACCACGCCAGAAGTAAGGCCTGAATTCCCAAATAGTCTTCTTGTCCTCATGACTCTCAAAGACAACAACGAAAAAAACCTCAAGCCAGAGGGTGAATATTCATATCACCAGAGAATAGAGGTTTCCATGAATCAGAGATCCACTTACGGAGATCAATCAATTGTGGCATAAACCCATTAAATATACATACCAAAACTTGATGTAAAATAAATTCCACACAACTAAAATCTTCTTCCCCCAAGGGAACATTAATGACAAGAGCTTCTTGAACTATTGAAAGAGGAATTTCATATTTCAATATGGAACAGTAAGATACATTGGCTTGAGTTTCCTGGGAGAATGAACTTACAGATCCAACCACCATTCCATCAAGAGAGTTTGGTTTCACTATTGAACCGCAAGTATTCATGATTCTGTAGGGGTGTTCGAGAGATCCACACAATAGAGGGCTAGCTAGGCTGAAATCCTAGATGTCGTGGGACCCTTTAGAGCACGATTCATTGATAAACGAAATGGTTTTCTTAGTCAGAATTTTGCGATTCCTCACAATGTATATTTTCAGTGATGGAAATATATAGACTTTTTTCCTGGGGAAAAATTAATGTATCCTTCAATACTCTAAATGAATTTTAATTGAAACATGCATATCCACATTTCCATGATTTGCATTTCTATTATTTCTAGTTCCTCTTTTTATTGATTACTCACTTCAACCATTTGGAAAACATTCTAAGAGGATTCCTTTCATTTAAATTTGAAGGAGAATATTCCTTTTTTTAGTGTCTTGGATTCATATCTTTCTAAGCAAAAGGATGGGTATTGGCTCAAAATAATTAAGTTACAAACTTATTATATTGGATAAATTAATTGTATAATGCTTTGATAGAAATGATTCATTAAATTTTATGTTCAAATATAAAATCTTTATGGTCAAAGTAGTTAAACATGAGGAAATGACCTTTATTGCCTAGTAATTCTATTGGGACTTTATGATGGATGGATCATTTCATAGTAATTCCATTGATACTTTAAGATACATGGTAATTCCATTGAGACTTTAAGATGTATGGATCATTTCTTAATAATTCCATTGATACTTTAAGATAAATGGATCATTTGTTTTATGAATAATATAAGAATAATGCATAAAACATTTCCCCTAACCAAAAAACCAGTAACACTAAGAGATTTGTCTAAACTTCTTTTAGTAAAATTGGTAAATAAGAAGTTATTAAATATATTAAAGAAATGAATATCAACACAAAAAAATAAATATGATATTTCTGTAACATACAACATACCACAATTCAAATGATTCAACCATTTCAATTACATAATATGCATCCCAATTGATGATGGAGTCTTTCTAAAGTGATATAAAAACAAGTGAATATCCTTTTCACAATATGTACTTTAAACTCTCTTTCAAAATGCAAGTATTTATATTAAGTTTAATATATTCAAAACTTACTTTCTAAAAAGTTGTTGTCCCGTCACAGTATCTATAACTTTTGAAAAAAAATAAAATGAACTTTTTTTAGGTTTTGTAAATTAAATTATTCCATTCCAAAAAGCTAACCAATTATTAGCGACTTTAATTCTTCCTCTAAAGGGGGCATGATATTTTTGATATCCATCTTTAATGAGCATGTAATACATGTAGAGGAAAATGTTTCACATTAATGAAAATGAAAAAGCATACATGTAAACCCCTGATTATTGTAGATGGGGCTTGGGTTTTTGTGCATATCACTTTTGTCCATTCACGTTCCCATTTAATGTGGGAGTACATAGAGTCTCTCGTATGTATGAGTATGTTATTAAATTTTTATAAGTGGTTTCAAGTGATGGCCTGTAGCAAGAAAGATATTGCGAGAGTTGAGTGTTACCTTTTGGTTTTATGTAGAATATTGTTTAAGTATTGGTTTTGGGGTTTTTTGGGCATGTTTTTAAAGGGTTTTTTTCTTGGAAAGGAGGAAAGAATATATATCATCTCTCAGTGGTATGTGAAGGTGATGTTTTAGGAATAGATTTTTGGTTGGTTGGTGGAGTGGAGAGGTTTTTTTTTGTGTTTCAAGAATTGGGATTGTAAGTTCTAGTCCTCTGTTTTGGATTTATGTCTCGATGAGCTTGTTGTTTTTTGCTCACTCGGCTTTTTGGTTGTCTTGGGTGTGTCTTTCTTAGATTTGGATTGTTTATAGTTCGAGAATTAAGAGTTATTTTTTATGCTTGGTGTTGGGTTTAGGGTTTTGTTGCTGGGCTCTATCTATGTTGCCTTATGGGAGCTTGTTTAGTTGGCTCTATCGATGTTGTGTCATGGATGGTTGGCATGGGTGATATTTTGTTGAGGGTCGTGCTGCCCTCTTGTGGTATTGAACTTGGGTTAAAGTGTTTTGTTTTGGACCTATGGTTATGGTTTTATTGTGATTCTAGTGTTGGGAAGGGGTGTTTTATTGGCCAAATGGTGGAGGATATAATGCGTAATGTGGATTTTGTGTCGACTCCCTTTTGTGTTAGAGGCATACTTTCCAAGTATAGTCATTTAATTTGGGGCAATTAAAATGACTTGTTGTTTTGGTGTCCTGACCTAGTTGTAGAAGATAGAGTCAATTTTTTTTTTTCCTTTTGCAGTTAGAGGAAATCCCTATAAAGATTTGAGTCAACCCCTTGACGACTCCAACATGCCTCCAAGGTAACATCAAAGAAGAAGGGGTGGTGGAAGTGCTTCTCATCCTGGATAGAGGGGCGTAAGATTATTTTCCCTTGAACCAATGGCATATTATTTCAATGTTGTCCCTCGTGATGTCCATTTGGAAATAAGAGAATTGGATGTGAAGGTGGGAGAAGAAAGGAAATTGTTGTCTCATTTGAAATTGCTTGAATATTTGTGTGGATGGGTTCTAGATCTGGGACACACTAGAGGCAGAAAGAGACAATTTATGAATTAGTGACCCTTCATTGGAAATTGAAGTTACTGTTGGGATTAGTTCTTAGAGACAAACAAGTTGAGAAATAGAACTATGGAGTCATGCTACTCCACCATAGCTAACACAAAATTATCCAAATACTAATGGAATATATTGTTCATGAGACACATGAAAGTTGTTAGGTCCCTATAATATTAGTGATTCCCCCATTACTATTGTCATTATATCCCTTATTGTTCCTGGTGTATATCCTCTTCTTTTGGCATTTCGTATTCCTTTTCTTCCTCCTCTTCACAATCTCTATAAAATAAATTCTTCTTAGCATACTTATGACCTTTGGTGTATTTTCTATCAAAACTGTAACGAAGTCCTTTTGTTCTTTTTTCTTCCAAATGTTGTGGTCTCAACTTTATAGGATCTAGATGGCTAGGGGCAACAACACTTCCATCCTTATGATTGTGAGTGGTAGGCTTCGTTGTTGCCATACTTTTTCTTTCCATTTTCTTGCCAACTTGAATGCCTTCTCCAATGAATTAGGTTCCCAAAGGCAAACCTCATATTGGATGTTGTCCTTTAAAGTCCCTATGAACACATCAATACTATGCTCCTCTCAAATATCTTTTACCCTTATTCAATTTTTGGAAGTCCTCATTATGCTCCATCATTAAACCCTTTTGTTTGAGATTTATCAATTGGCTAAAAAAAGTGTTGGTTTTTGTATCCTCATAATGTGCTATCATTTCATCCAAAAAAATAGCCCAAGTGACAATTTATTTACAAGATTGAAGTCATCGATACCATACAAACTGATTTGGTTCCAAATATAAAGTTGCAATGCGTACCTTTTGTGTGTTTTTCACATTATGGAGATCAAAATATTGCTCCATCTTTAGTATCTGTGTTACGAGATCCTTGCCAACAAACTTCGTCATATAGATCTTTGGAATATGGTGGGTCTTCAATCCAACGTTAGAGTCTATGAAATCATGATTAACATTTTTTCTTTCTCATCATGAGTTTCCTCTACTACCTTTTCACCATTAGGAAGCATTTCTTATAGCAACTTTGCCAAACCTCCATTCAAACCTTCCATGTCTTTCTTCAAATCTTCAATGTTTCCTTTCATTTTTGCTTCTATACCATGCATCTTAGCTTCCATGCCATTCTTCAGACCATCCAAGAAAAATTACCTTTAGAACCCTAGGAGAGAGAAATGAGCCTTACCGAAGCACAACTGAAGCAAAAGCAAGGTGTAAAATGACCCATTGGAACCTGAAATAATGATGACAACTCTTCAAATTATCGTACACTCGGACAAATGGTGACATGGACTAGTACTTGGAAAACTTTGGAAGGAGTGAAAACAATCCTAGACCTAATACCTAGTGACCAAATTTTACTTGAAGACTCACTATAGTGACAAAATTTGACTTCGACACCCTAAGACCACTTTGTACAAGCATATTGAATCACTGGTGGAAGGATGAAAAGACTGAAACTAACAGTGGGCATCAATGGATGTGTGTTTTGGCTAAGGAAAATTGGCAAAGTCTAAGGCAAAGGCATTAAAAGGAAAAAAGACATTTTTTGCACATTTGTTTATGAAAATAAAGGAAAATAGGAGAAAAGTAAGGTGAAAGGTCACAGGTTGCATGTGAGAACAAAATTGAAGGAAAAAAATAAAAAATGAAGAAATTAGAGGCCTATTGTATAAAAGGGCTTTTGAGGATTAGTTCATGGTTTTTTGTCAAGTTCAAGTTTGGAGCTCTCTCATTATTCTTTCTTTCTCACTCTCTTGGTCACTTAGAGTTTTCTTGGAGCACTCTAGTTTGGTGCAAGGAAAGGAAAAGCAAGCAAAGGAAATGAAAATTAAGAGAGGATCAAGGAAGGGAAAGCAGGATCAGGTAGCTTTAGCAGGAATACTTGTAGGTAACCTTTTGCATGTGGGGTTTCCTAGCTTGTTTGAACATGCATGGCTTTGCATGTCGGTGTACGATTCTGTTGTCATCGGTGAGATGGTATTTTCGAGTTATGAAAGTGGATTTTAGCATAGCCTAGACATTTTCTAGATGCCATGGTGTGTTGAGATGTTGATGTAGGTTTTGAGCTTTGGAATTTCCAAATGGATTTTGAAATCTGGGGCAAATGTGGTCTCAAGGTTCATTCCCAAAGGCCTAGGAATCCCTTGATTGGTTTTGGTGGGATACACGGTGAAGCCTAAGGGAGAAGTCTCAGTTTAGGGCATAATTATTTTGGTTTGGATTGTGGAAAATCTTGAGAGGCAAGGAGACAAAAAATTCCTCAAGGATAGTGATGGAGTCTGGATGGTATTCCAAGTTATGTTCAGTTGTGATTGGAGCACCTATTTTGGTGTGATCACGGTTTGATGAGGGTGGAGGCGGTTTAACCTCTCGATTTCATTGGTTGTTCTTGGATTGGTTGTTCTATGAGATCCCACATTCATGCTTGGAATATGGAACAAGGGTGACTGATTGAAAGAGAGATTTGGTTCAGCCACGTCTATGGTCAGGTGGTACATGGAAGTCCTGAACATGGTCAGAATTTGCTATGATTAATAAAAGTTAAGTTCTCTTACTTTCACACTGATTTATATGTGGATTTAATGTTGAAGAATCTAAGGCACATGTAGTTAATGAGATTCTTCTTGAATTGATAACTATTTCTAAGAAATTTTTAATTTTCTTATTATCACAATATTCTCTTTAACATTATGAGAGTGTGTGTTTCTTATTTCATCAAATAGCTACCAAAACGAAAGAGACAAGAACATAAGATGTAGGCATTCTGCCAGGGCCTAAGCTTCTCCCTCTTGGAGAGGAAAACCTGCACTAAATTCTTCTTCTAGAGATTCCAATTGACGAACACCAAGACCATGACCCTTAACTGACTGAGCCACTCCAAGGCCAAGACATCAATCCTCTTATTCATACTGCTGAGATCATCATCATCACTACACCTTTTCTGAGATTATCACTGTGTCTACACCACCAAGAGCTTCATTGTTTCCACCATAACTACCCCTTTGATGAGATTATATCCTTTAGATAGAGTCATCATTGAGATCATAACTATGCTTAAGGTTATGAATGTAGAGAGTAATACCAAGACCCTTGTCTTTAGACTTATGTCAAGAATGTAATCATCACAATAGTACTTATCTGAAATCACAGTGATATTATCCGAAGACTGATCCTTATACAAAGAGATATAGTCTTGTACTCATCCGAGTTCCAGCACCTTGAACTTAACAGATATTTTAGAGTGGAATGTGAAGGTATCACTGTACCATATCACCGAGATCCTACTTCTAATTATCCTATCCGAGAATATACTTCTTCAAGATATGTGAGATTTTGTTCCTACCATTTGTAGTGACCTTAGGTGGGTATATATAGTGGTCATGCCTCCATAATGAACTGACATAACCAAGTGATTTGTTGTGTCTCTTTTGCTAGCCAACATGCCTTCAATTTAAATTATTTTTCTAGCCAATGTGACAAAGTTTTCCATTGTTTTGCTTGCTTGTCTTCAGGAGGATTATGTTGGTTTTGGAGGGTTGTTCTTATACACTACGTAACTTCATATACATTACAAATATGCTCAAGAAGAGCTCATGATTTTGACTCTTTGACTTTCCTAGACCTATGGAATGAGCAAGAAACTCATTCATATGATTTACAAAAATAATATTTCTTTTCTTTACAAGTACAAAGATCAAAATTGCATGTATAAATATTGAACCTAGTTACATTTTCTTCAACATTTAATGGTTGTCATATCTCTTATATTTATATGGTTTTGTGCTGGTTATAACCAGCATTGAATGATTGGTTCATGTCATGGTTATTTCATATATTTACTTGTAATTTTTAAATGGATGGATGCAAGACCTAAATGATGATATAGTAGTTCAATGGAGAATGAGGTGATCTTTCTGGTTATGTTTCATAATTTTTTTTAGTCATTTATGCTTTGTCTTGTATCCTAGGACTGTAGGTTGCATTAATGCAAAGTGTTTGATAGAATGTCAATCCTAGTTGGGGGTGCTCAAGCCTATTCCTAAGGGTGAAATTTGATTGATTAGCATTGTTATCATGTTTTTAATGAATCTTGGAAGTTACAACATGTTCTAGGCAGAGGCCAGGATTATGGGCTAGAAAAGTGGCTTAAATCTCAGGGTCATTGGCACGTAACTGGAAATTTTAGTCCACATTCGTTGGTAGGCATGGCCGTGAGAGTGACTTTAGCTTGTTGGCTACTCTCTTGCCCATAGCATGAGAGCGACTATCGCCTAAGAGTTGTAGAATTGCAATGGGACCCACAGACATGTTGTTTGAGTGGCTGAATTGTCTCTTGAGGGTTTTGTTGATGATGTTGGATGATTGTATGTGATGTTTCGTCGATTCCACTTCCTTAAGGTGACATAGGAGGTCGAATATGACTGTAATAGCATCTCTCCTCATGTTTACACCGGTTGCCATGGTTACTTTGGGTAGACCTTGGAGGGGGTGTTACACAATTATTTTCAGAGAATCTCATTAAGTGGAAGAACTTACCTGTTGAATATTCCACATGGGAGGATGAGAATTTTATACAGAAGCATCTGAAACTATTCAAGCAATGAGGAAAATACTTTTTTGAAGGAGAGGGGCATGTTAGGTGCCTATAATACTAGAGTATCCCCCTTATTGTTATTATTAGTGAAGCCCCCTATTATTATTGTTGTGCCCTAGATAAGCCCACTATGCTTATTGTTGTGCCCTTACATTATTATTGTTATGTAGGATATGATTATATTGTGACTCCTTAGACTCCTATTGTTAAGTCCCTATAATAGTAGTGTATTCCCTCATTATTATTAGGGTAGCCCCCTATTGTTTTTTTTCCCATGTAGTCCCCATATTGTTATTTTAGTGCCCCATAGAAGCCCACTAATGTTATTATTGTGCCCTTACATTATTATTGTCATGTCAACTCTAATTATATTATGACCCCTTAGACTTATATATATAGAAAGTAATTGTTGTCATTTGAATCATCCAAGAATTGTACATTTGTGTAATGTAAAGGAGTTTTCCCCCTCGAAGAGGCTAAGTTTGAAGTCGTTGATCTATCTCTTCTTTTATTTTTTTAGCTGGTTGCATAACATTTGGTATTAAAGCTTTGGATTGTAGGGTTTCGCTACTACAAATAGGCCACCGTGGAATTTTAGATATAATGTCTTTATACGAAGATTCAGAAGCATAAATTAAAACCCATTTGAGAGAAAATCCTAATGAACGTCATGTCCAAATTTCAGGCATTGTATTGCTATATTTTCAGAGTTATGAGCCAAGGAGGTCAGGGTTTTTGTAGGATCTAGAAATCCAACTCAAATAGGAGACCTTAGGAAAAGTGTCATAACTTTCTCTTTGAGAATTAGATTTAAATTTAGTAAAACTTGGCGGAAAGAGGATGGGCAGTAGTTTGTTGGGTATTGGTTTCATGTCCAAAGGTTGAAACGGTGATAGGCGGCACTTCGTACAACTTAAATTTACTAAACCAGACTATAATCAGTCTATCGTTAAAGATTGGGAATAAATATTTCTTGGAGAATCCAATATCGATCAAACTTATGGGGTTGGAAAGAGGACTCATAGGGCTACCACACGACAAAATTTCAGACCTTGTAGATCTAAAATTACAGAGATACAACAGATTCAATATAGAGCTCCTATAAAGTGAAACAAAAAGGTGTGTAGTCTTTTTAAAAATTTGCATACGTTTTGTTTGAAAAATTAGTTTGAAGTGGTTCAAATGGAATAGTGAAGGATATTTATCATTAATTGATGCCCCGAAGAAAAAAAATAGAAACACCTAGTAAGCAACCCAAGAGATCTACTATGACTCATGAAGAAGAGGAAGAGAAAAAATGCTTTGTTATAGTTGTGATAGAAAATCCACCAAAGGTCATAAGTATGCTGAGAATAAATTCTTTTACATCGATTGTGAACAGGATGAAGCAAAAGGAACAAGAAAAATCAAAAGAAGAGGATATACACCAAGAACCAACACTAGAGAAAGAAGAAATGAATCTGACCATATCTTGTAATGCATTGGTAGGAATCACCACTCCTCAAACTCTCAAGATAGAAGGACATATCAAGAAGAAAAAGGTAATATTGTTGATTGATTTGGGTAGTACCCCTAATTTTATTCATTGTAAGATAGCCAAGGAATTAAATTGCTTCTTATATTTATAGCACCAGAGTGTCAAGTGATGGTTGCAAATGGAGGAACCATAAATTTCTCTAGAAAGTGCCATAATATCATGCTATCCATGGGAGAATATGTATTTAATAGTCCAATGCTTTCCATTCCAATGGGTGGTGTTGATGTTTCACTAGGAGTCTAATGGTTACAATCTTTGGGTACAATAGCTTTTAATTTTCAAGAACTTTTCTTGAATTTTTTTTGGGAAAGAAATGAAGTTGAATTAAGGGGTATCGCAGGGAAACCAGGAAGGATAATCATCTCTAATAACATGACAAAGCTTCTAAATAAAGAACAACGAGGTGTAATTTCACAATTATGTTCACTAGAGGTTCAAAAACTGAAATCATCTATTTCTCCAGACCTCTAAAAAGTCTTGGACAACCATTCCAAGGTATTTGATAATGCCAAAGACCTCCCACCTATTCTTTATCATGATCATGATATTGATTTGATTCCAGGAAGTATTCTTCCAAACATCAGGCCTTATAGATATTACTATGCCCATAATAGTGAAATTGAACATATGGTTACAGAAATGCTAGAGGATGGTAGAATTCAACCTAGTCAAAGTTCTTTCTCTACTCCAGTAGTATTGGTACACAAGAAGGATGGATCATGGTGCATGTGTCTAGATTATAGGGAGATCAACAATCTCGCTATTAAAGCTAAATTTCATATTCCTGTCATTGATGAATAATTGGATGAATTACATGGAACAATTTACTTCAGTAAGTTGGATCTTAGTTCAGGATATCATCAAATAAGAATGAAGACTGAAGACATTCCAAAAACAACATTTAGAACTCATGAGGGCCATTATGAATTTTTGGTCATGCCTTTTGGCCTTACCAATGCACATTCTACATTTCAAGGTTTGATGAATTCTATTTTCAAACCCTTCCTTAGAAAATTTGTGTTAGTATTTTTTGATGATATACTAATCTACAACAAGTCTTGGAAGGATCATGTTCAACATGTTGATAGGGTGCTCAAGCTATTGGAGGAGAAACAATTATATGCAAAAACCTCCAAATGTTTCTTTGGAGTACGGGAGGTGGAATATCTGGGTCATATTGTATCTCATGAGGGCGTTAAGGTAGACCCTAACAAAATTAAAGCTATTAAGGAATGGAAAATCCCCACATCCATAAAGCATCTACGAGGTTGGGTTGACAGGGTATTATCACAAGTTTGTTAATAACTATGGGAGAATAGTAGCACCTCTAACAACATTACTGAAGAAAGATGAATTTCTTGGACTCCAAAAGTAACTAAGGCCTTTGAGCATCTTAAAGAGACAATGTGCCAAGCACTGGTGTTAGCTATTCCAAACTTCACAAAAACCTTTATTGTGGAATGTGATGCCTCAGGAAATGAAATTGTTTCTATTTTAATGCAAGAAGGAAGACCCATTGCTTTTTAAAGTCATCCAATCAAAGGAAAGTATTTAATATACAAAGCTATTTATGAGAAGGAAATGTTGGAAATAGTCCATGCACTTAAGAAATGGTGAACTTACCTAATGGGAAGGCACTTCAAGGTAAAAACAAATCATGATAGTTTTAAATACATTTTAGAACAAAGATTATCTTCAAAAGAGAAGCAAAAATGGGTCACAAAGATTTTAGAACAAAGATTATCTTCAAAAGAGAAGATCAAAGAACCATGGGCTGCAGTTAATGAAGAACAGACAGCAAAATCAGAAATGGTGAAAGCTCCCTCATGGTTACCATCAATTCCTCCATATGTTCAAGAAAACACTCAGCAAAAAGAGGAATATTTGAAGGTCATGAAAGAAGAAGACATCTAAGATGATCCAAATAAGCAAGCGAATCAGGGATATCACAACTACATTGAAGTATGGCTCCAAACAGTCACTAAGTTGTAGCATCACTCTCTTCCTCAAATATGTTTGATCCTTTCAAAGTCAAATCATTTGGTCTCTGAAATCTAGGTACATGGAAAATCATATATTTCAAGCCCCCACATCATCTTGTCTTTCATCTTCTTGTGCACCTGGCTCCATTTGAAGTATTCTTATACTTAAAAGTGATTTTTTTTTCAAGTAGAGTAGGGTAGAAAAAAAAATTATAAAAATTATAAAAACCTAAGGTGAAAACCTCCTTTGAGGTGCCTCAGATTGGCTCATTGAATGAAAACCTCCATGAGGTGATTAATGGGTTGAAAAAAAAAAACATAATTTTTATTTGCAGGTGTATGAGAAAGAACAAGCAAGGAGCAAGGAGAAGATCCAAAGAGAACCCTGCCTCACATATATTCATCTCCTACATAACAATAATAATGTAAGGGCACAACAATAAGCATAGTGGGCTTATCTAGGGCACAACAATAATAATAGGGGGCTTCACTAATAATAACA
>Ga0115844_100261_pt1 | contig 13959 bp, 11 predicted proteins | sample InSIn1gowninarea_FD_83858 | JGI IMG/M metagenome (GOLD analysis project Ga0115844, IMG submission 83858) | reverse complement strand
ACGACCGCAATCCTAATATTTTATTCAAAAACACCGGTCTCAGCCGGGATAGTATTCCACAGTTTGTTAATGTGAGCGAGGCAGCAGGGTTGGGGGAAAATATTTCCTCTTTTCCCACCTGGTTCTGGGATTATGACAATGATGGCTGGCTGGATCTATTTGTAGCAGGCTTCCGCAGGAGTGTGTTCTGGGAAAGTATTACCAAAGATGTGGCAGCAGAATACCTGGGACTGCCATTTGAAGCTGAAACCGCCAGGCTCTACCACAATAATGCCGATGGTACATTTACAGATGTTTCCGCACAAGTGGGCTTAAAGAAAATTACCTATGCGATGGGCGCTAATTTTGGCGACTTCGACAACGATGGGTTTCTGGATATGTACCTGGGCACCGGAGAAGTAAATTTTGCCTCTATTATTCCAAATAAGGCTTTTCGAAATCAAAATGGCACCCAGTTTCAGGATGTCACCACAGCCGGAGGTTTTGGGCACTTGCAGAAAGGACATGCCGTTTCGTTTGCCGATCTGGACAATGATGGGGATCAGGATATTTATATGGTGCTGGGTGGGGCCTACGAAGGAGATGTTTTCCGGAATGCCTTGTTTGAAAATCCTTATGAAAATATCAACAACTGGCTTACCATTCAGCTCAAAGGTACTACTTCAAATGCGTCCGGCATTGGAGCACGAATTAAACTTACCTTGCAAACCAATGGAAAAACCCGTACTATCTACCGGGATTTCAATTCAGGCGGCAGCTTTGGATGCTCTCCCCTTCGTGCCCAGATCGGGCTAGGCATAGCAGCTACGGTAAAAAAAATTGAGATTACCTGGCCTTCTTCCAAAGCTGCTCAAGTACTGGAAAACATAGCTTCCAACCAGTTTATTGTAATTGAGGAAAAGAAACAAGGCTTTCAACAACTGAATCTACGATCATTTACATTTGCTACTCCAATAGATATTTCTGCTTCCAGGCCTCATGTCCATTAATTGGTTTTATTTGATACATCCAAAGTACTCCGTTATCCGTACATGAAACGGATTATATAAATTTTCCGGATTGTAGACCAGGTGAGATGGAATAGTTTTCAGTTGTTGAAACTATTTTATCGATTGAAAACTTATCACTAAAACATACACCCGTTTCAGCGGCAAAAAATACCGTTTGAGTAAAATTTACTGCTGAATTTCCGTTCATATCTTATATTTACGTAAGTAATTTGCACTTTATTGTGAAGCCTCATACACTTATAAACCAGCTACTATTTTTTATTGGATTATTACTATTCCCGCTAAGTTTGTTTGCCCAGAGCATTCAGATCAAGGGAAAGGTAATAGATGCAGAAACCGGAGATGCGATGCCTTTTGTAAACGTATATTTTAAAGGTACAACTACCGGTATAACTACAGATTTTGATGGAAATTACACTATTTCAGTCTCCAAAGTTCCGGCCGATTCCCTGTTGGCTTCATATATTGGCTATATCACGCGGGCTAAATTTGTGAGCAGAACGCAGGCAAACCAAACCATTGATTTTCAGCTTTCCAGCGATAATGTTAAACTGGATGAAGTAGTCGTATATGCAGGAGAAAATCCGGCATTCCCCATTATGCGGAATGTGATCAAGAACAAAGATCTGAATGATAAAAAATCACTTACGGCTTACGAATTTGAAAGCTATAATAAAATAGAACTTGACATTGACCAGCTTTCCGAGAAATTCCGCCAGCGCAAATTTATGCAGCAGATCACATCGGTGATGGATAGTATTGAGCGCATTGCCGGAGAAGATGGAAAACCTATTCTGCCGATATTTATTTCAGAATCTATTTCCAACTATTATTACCGCCGTACTCCGCAGAAAAAACGCGAACATATTCTCAAAACCAAGCTTACTGGTATTGGCATCCAGGATGGAAGTCTGATCTCACAGCTTATTGGCTCGAGTTTTCAGGAATATAATTTTTACAATAACTGGCTCAATATTGTAGAAAAAGATTTTGTTTCGCCCATTGCCGACGGCTGGAAAAGCTATTATGAATATATTCTGGTAGATAGCCTGTATGTAGGCGAACACTGGTGCTACCGCATGGATATTACGCCCAAACGAGTGCAAGATCTGGCTTTTACTGGAAGTATCTGGATCGATAGTAAGAGCTATGCACTCAAGCAAATTGATGTAAGCATTGGGAAAGGAGCTAACCTGAATTTTGTAGAAAAAATAAAAATACAGCAGGAACTCGCTCCTACTACTTCACAGGCCTGGCTCCCGGTACGAACCAGGGTATTGATAGATGTTGCTGAAATTAAAGACCAGACCCCTGGCATGCTGGCAAAGTTTTATACTTCCAACAAAAATTTTAAAATCAACCAGCCCCATGACCTTAAATTTTATGAAGTTCCGCTGGAAGTAGAAGAAGATTCAAAAATGGCTGAAAAAGGATATTGGGAAAACAACCGCCACGATTCCCTTACTCCTACCGAACAGAATGTGTATGTGATGATTGACTCTATCCGTAATATGCCGGTCGTAAAGTCATACATCGAGATAGTAAATATTGTGGTGAATGGCTACAAAAAGATAGGTAAAGTAGATGTAGGACCTTATGTGCTCGCGTATAATTTCAATGATGTGGAAGGACACCGGTTGCGGCTGGGATTTAAAACTAATATTGATTTTAGTAAAAAATGGGTGATTAAAGCCTATGCGGCTTATGGTACTAAAGATACCAGACTCAAATACAGTGCAGAAGTACAGCACATATTATCCCGGAAGCCTTGGAGTGTGATTGGTGTCAAACGGACTTCAGATTTGGAGCAGGTAGGCTTACTTACGGAAGATATTTATGATAATACGCTTTTCCTGGCATCTTCCAGATTTGGAACACTCCGGCGGCCATTTATTTATACAGAAAACACCCTATATGCACAAACTGATGTACGGAAAGGTTTTACCCAGCGGATTAAACTACATCAGCAGCATTTTGATCCCTTGTTTGATTTTGCTTTCTACAAGCAGCCGGAAGATACTGACAATTCTCCTATTTTACGTAGTTACAAAAGTTCCGAAATTATCATAGAGTCCCGGTTTACCAAAGATGAGTTATTTTTGCAAAATGACAACGAACGCATCAGCCTGGGTACATCCAAACCAATTATTACCCTGCAATATACCTTAGGACTGAAAGGCGTGCTAGGGGGTGATTTTGATTATCAGAAGTTTAACATCATGGCTACCCAGAATCTTCGCCTGGGATACCTGGGCCGCTCCACCTATATTATTAATGCCGGATATATTCCTTCACGGCTCCCCTATCCTCTTTTACGCACACACCTGGGTAACCAGACTTACTTTTATAATTCTCAGTCTTTCAACCTGATGAATTACTTTGAGTTTGTCAGCGATAAGTATGCTTCATTAAATTATCAGCATAATTTTGAAGGACTGTTTTTCAACCGTATTCCTTTAATGCGTAAGCTCAAGTGGCGTTTTGTGGCAACAGCCAATGTACTCTATGGTAGCTTGCGGAACGAGAACAGAACCTTGTATCCTACTACAGATTCGGAGGGCAATCCGGTTGATGCCAATTTTAGCTCCTTGGGAAATATACCTTATGTAGAAGTGGGTTATGGAATTGAAAACATTTTCAAATTTATACGTATAGATGCTATACACAGGCTTACTTATAAAGACAGGCCTGGTATACGTACTTTTGGAGTGAAAGTCTCTACCCAATTTAAATTATAAACCCTTTTACCTTTACAGTTAGCAGCTCAAAAGGGAAATTTTTTATTGCTATAATTTTTGCACTAATCAAATTTATTTTAGTATTTTTTTGTTTTACCTAAACATGCAGTAAACTTAATATAACAATGAAACTTGCTCTGGAAATCGCTGGTTGCCTGATGATTGCGTTTACATTTCTCCCAATGATCCGAACTACAAAATGGTGGATCAGAATACTGGACTTTCCCCGTTTTCAGATTGCAATTTTTATTACAGGTATACTCTTGCTTTATCTGATTACGTATAGACTTGGGTCTCTGCTTGAATATGGATTTGTAATTGCTTTAACAGGGTGCTGGATACTACAAGCCCGCTATATTTATCCATTTACTTTTCTTTCTCCTAAGCCTGCTAAACGCTGCACAGAGCCTGATCCGAAAAATACCATTCGGCTGATGATTTCCAATATCAAAATGAGCAACAAGAATGCTGGAAAATTTCTGGAGATTGTAAAGCAAAACAAACCTGATATGCTGCTAGTGAATGAACCTAATAACTGGTGGGCACAACAATTAGCTGAACTGGATACCGCTTATCCTTATTCGGTAAAGAAGCCCTTAGAAAACACTTATGGCATGATGCTATTTTCTAAGCTGGAGTTTATAAAAGCCAATGTGCAGTTTCTACTGGAAAGTGATATTCCATCTATTCATACCATCTTAAAATTACGTTCAGGCGAAGAAATAGAATTTTGCGGCTTACATCCACAGCCTCCTACCATCGGCTCAGATACAGATAAACGGGAAGCCGAACTGTTAGTAGTGGGAAAGTCAGTAAAAGAATCAAAACGGGCAAGTATTGTTGCCGGAGATTTAAATGATGTGGGTTGGTCGCATACCACTAAGCTTTTTGAGCGCATCAGCGGCTTACTGGACCCCCGGATCGGCAGAGGATTTTTCAACACTTACAATGTATTTGTGCCCTTTTTCCGATATCCTTTGGATCATGTATTTTACGACCCTCGGTTTAAACTGTCAAAACTCGAACGGTTACCAAAGTTTGGCTCCGACCATTTCCCTATTCTGATTGAACTGGTATACAAACCTGAAGAAAAACACGATCAGCAACCGAAAAAAGCCGATCATGAAGATAAAAAGGAGGCGGCCGAACTTATTGAAAAAGGACTGGAAAGCTGATATGTATATTCGGGACAAATATCCTTTTTGATTCCCTGGCAACTTACGACAATGCTATTTGCTTAAGTTCACCCGCTAAGTGATGAATGGCAGCCTCAATCTTTTTGGCCTGACTTTCTGATGCCCGTTTATTGCCAGAAACGTATTGCTGCAACAAATTTGCATTGATTCCGGCGCGGTTTGCAATGGCCGAAATTTTTAACTCTTTATAGTGTTCAAAAAAAGCGGTTAAGTTATACGTGCATTCAAAAGCGATATCTGAAACTATGATTCCTTGCCACTGAGCCGCCATTAAACCTTCGTGGGCCAGATAATCAGCAATCAGATTTCGCAGATTTTCCAGTACTACTGGAACAGAATCACCCGCCGTAGTAAACAAAAATCCGGGCGATTTTACCTTGGCCACAAATTTATTTTCTTCCCAGTCTATTAAAACAGGTAATGTGGTGTGTTTTCCCATAAGCAAACAATCAAGTTATCTGGTTAAACCCATTAAATTTTTGATTAACTCCAGCATTCCTGCCGGTCTCCAACGGATTTTAAACACTCTTCCTGTTAAACCTGCTTCACGGGTAATATCATTAATCATTTCGGGGCTTAAAAATTGTTCGCCTAAATCTGGTACGGATATAAGATTAGGATGAGTCGGATGCTGTAAAATGTGGTGTATCCCTTGCTGACGAATTTCCTGCCAGCCATTTTGCTGCAGATACTGAATAAGAACTGTGGCTTTCATAGGGTTATAATTATAGCCAAAGGTAATAAAAATATTACCTAACAAACAAGTGATAGGTAATATTTTTATTACCCAAATTTCATTGTTGGAATTGTTGAGAAAATAGTATTAAGTAGGCTATAATCAGGTACTTTATGAAATATTATCAGATGGTTTCAGATTAGGTAATGTAACCTTAAATATTGTCCCTTTATTTGCTTCCGATTCTATAACTATTTCGCCTCCAAGTTTATAGATCGTTTCTTTTACCACATACAATCCCATTCCGGAACCACCTCCATGGTTACTTACCCGGAAGAACATATCAAAAATTTTGTTCTGGTATTCTTTAGCAATTCCCAATCCATTGTCGCTCACTTCAATTTGTGCCATTTTAGCGTCTGAGGTTACTTTTACTTTAATGAAAGGCTGTTCCTGATAGGGATTAAAGTACCGAATAGCATTAGAAATAAGATTGTTGAGGATAATATCTATCCGCCTGGAGTCGCTATAAAATACATCGTGCACTATACATTCAACACTTTTCTGTATCCGGCTGGCATTTTCCATATAATCATGGTTAGCAAAAACCTCTGCGATCTGTGTTTCGAAATTAATTGGGGTAGTTTCCAGATCAAGGCTCTTATTTTTGGAATAATCTATAATATCCCGGATTACGCCATCGAGCTTTTTAAGCGATTTTTCTTTCAGAGACAAATAATACCTGATCTGCGTTAGATCATTTTCATGTTTTGCGATATTAATCAATCCCATCACAGAGGCAATAGGTGCACGCAGATCATGAGAAGTACGGTATACAAAACTATCCAGTTCTGCATTCAGCCGCCACAAATTCTCATTCTGTTCTTTAGTAAGGGTATTAGCCTGCGACAGCATCTGGTTAGCGTTTTCCAGGTCACTGAAAGCAATGGAAAAACGCCTTGTCAACAGAAAAGCCTGTGAAAAAATGAATATAAAAAGCCCAAGCGAAATGTAGTATCCGGTATGAATAATTTTGTGAGAGTACAGCAAGTCGTTAAAAAAAGTAGCTATAAAAACCAGGTATCCCAGCAAAAACGCATAACTCCCTTCCAGGTGAAGCACACAAGCCCGGATGATCACATACAATCCATAGGTGGCGATCAGCACCGTAAATAGTTGAAAATAGATAAGCATGGATGAAAAAAACAGCGGTGTAGTAAACAATGCCATCAGGGTGAAAATAGCCACTACTCCACACACCACACGTACGATTTGCTTACTAAATACTGTTTCAAAAATGGTATACAGGAACAAAGTAAAGGCAGCCGTACCCAGAAAAAAAGTAAGATACTCTACCCGGATCAAAAACCACCAGTTTGGCTCAAAAAACAAATTAACCGTGTATTCACCAGTTATAAAAATACGCAGGGCCACCAGCATACAAAAGCAACTGAACCATAGCGTAGAAAGATCACGTTTGCGGATAAGAAAAAGGCCCAGGTGGTAAAATGCCATTATTAAAATACTTCCTTCTAACCAGAATTCTGCGGCTATTGCCTTCAACCGGCTGTCTCTTATGTCGGATTCAAGCCCCATTTCTATAGGCTGCCTGAGTCCTCCGTCGCTGTAATGAAAGTTAGAAACCTGGATAACAAGCTCAACCTGCTCTTGATTGTGAATAAAATCAACTATTTCCGGTTTATATTGTGGAAGGGTTGTTGAACTATTTTCGCTAACTGTCCCCGATTCATACACCAGCTTGCCATTTACCCACATTCTGGATGCGGTATAAGTTAATGGTACACGTATGGAAAAATTATCTGAAGTAGGTTTATTCAACAGCATCCGTAACCGGTAGGTAGCAAACCCTTCGCCGGTAATATCTTTCTTGTTCAACTGATATACATTCCAGGATTTGGGTACCTGAACCCAATGCGCCGTATCAATCTGAGTTTGCTGAAAATCTTTGGGTGCATATAGCTTTTTCCAGTAAAATTCCCACTCACCATCCAGTGTAAGCGGCCCTTGCCCGGAAAAATTCCATGTACGTAGATCCAGTACACCTTTAATGGCGATGGGTGGATTCTGGGAAGAATGATTAGAGTGACATGCAGTAGCCAGACACAAAATCATTAACCAAAAATGCAGGAAGCTGGCTTTCATATACGATTCAATATACTCATATTAATTTAATTTGCTAGAAGCACTACCGTAGCTAACCTTCAATGAATGAGCCTTTTCAGATAGTACCCAGATTGGGCTTACCTGGCATGATCATAAAATTGACTGAGGAAGAATCATAAATCGGAATATACACCCCAGGAACTTTAAATGAATTCCAGCCTTCAGCTATAATTCCCTGTAAAACCAGAAATAAAAACTATTTCTTCAAAAGTATTCGTTTAAATTTGCCGAATTCAATAATTTTTATGGCCCTTATTGGCACAAGTAGTAGCGATTCCTACGGAAACTGTGTATGGATTAGCCGGTAATGCATTCGATGATAAAGCAGTTACCAGGATTTTTCAGGTAAAAAACCGCCCTACATTCGATCCGCTGATTGTGCATACTAATAATCTGGAGAAACTTAAATTATTTGTTTCTCACTTTCCGGAAAAAGCAAAAGTATTGGCTGCTGCCTTCTGGCCAGGACCTTTAACGCTGGTATTGCCCCGTACAAGCCGAATTTCTGATTTAGTAACTTCAGGTATGGATACGGTAGGTGTCCGGATTCCAGATCATCCTTTAACCAGGCAATTGCTGGAAATACTGGATTTTCCGTTGGCGGCACCCAGTGCGAATCCTTTTGGGTATATTAGCCCTACACAAGCATCTCATGTACAGGCACAACTTGGTGACCGAATCCCATACATTCTGGATGGAGGGAATGCCGAAATTGGGATAGAATCTACTATCATTGGTTTTTCTGACGAAGAGGCAGTCGTATATCGCCTGGGCGGAATAAGCCTGGAAGCAGTGGAAAAAGTAATTGGCAAAGTAGAAGTTCAATCGCACTCTACATCTAATCCACTTGCGCCGGGTATGCTCATTAGTCATTATGCACCCCGTAAACCACTTTATATACAAGACCTCCCTGATTTACTTGCCCGTTTCAAGCCTGGAAAAATTGGTATACTGGCGTTCAAAAATAAAATGGAAGGTATTCCGGAAGAGAATCAAATTATTTTATCAGCAGAAGGTGATTTTTCAGAAGCTGCTAGGCATTTGTTTGCAGGGCTTAGAAAACTAGATGCTTTACCTATACAAGCCATTTTTGCAGAGTTGTTGCCAGAGCTGGAACTTGGCCGGGCTATTAATGACCGTATCCGGAGGGCAGCTGCGAAATAATACAGAAGAGGGCTTTTGAATTTTGAAATGATTTTTATAAATAGCCGCCGGAAAATGAATGGTCTTCGTTTCTGTAAAGCTAATAAATTCATAGGCCATTAATTTTAATAACCTTACAAACCTGATACTTTATGAAGACAGTAGACAGCTATAATTTTGCGGGCAAAAAAGCCCTTATCCGGGTAGATTTTAATGTTCCTCTGGATAATAATTTCCAGATCACAGACGATACCAGGCTAAAAGCAACTATTCCTACAATTAATAAAATTCTAAAAGATGGCGGTTCAGTTATTCTAATGTCACACCTGGGCCGGCCCAAAAGTGGCCCTACCGAAGAGTTCTCACTCAAGCACCTGGTAGAATACCTGTCTGAAACTTTCCGGATACAGGTTAAATTTGCAGATGATTGTATTGGTGAGCAAGCCAGGCAAAAAGCACAAAGCCTGAAGCCAGGAGAAATTCTATTATTGGAGAACCTGCGTTTTTATAAAGAAGAAGAAAAAGGAGATGTTGAATTTTCTAAAAAATTAGCGGCGCTGGGAGATGTATATGTGAATGATGCTTTTGGTACTGCCCACCGGGCACATGCTTCTACAGCAGTTATTGCCCAGTTTTTCAAAGACAAAGTAGCCGGTTATGTTATGCAGGCCGAGGTAGATAATGCCAAAAAAGTGCTTGAAAAGGCAGAAAAGCCATTTACAGCTATTATGGGAGGCGCTAAAATCTCTGATAAAATCCTCATTATCGAACGTTTGCTGGATAAAGTAGATAACCTGATTATTGGCGGCGGCATGTCTTACACATTTTTTAAGGCTTTAGGCGGAAATATCGGTAATTCGCTGCTAGAGGCTGATAAAGTCGAGTTAGCCAAAGAACTATTGAAAAAGCTAAACAAAAAGGTATAAACCTGCTATTGCCCCAGGATTCAGTTATAGCAGATGGTTTTAAGAATGAAGCACAAACTAAAACCACTGATAACAAAAACATCCCAGATGGATGGATGGGTCTGGATATCGGGGAAAAAGCCCGTCAGGATTTCATCAAAGTGATTGAGAACTCCAAAACCATTCTCTGGAACGGCCCTATGGGCGTGTTTGAAATGCCCAATTTTGCCAAAGGTACCATTGCAGTGGCTGAAGCCGTAGTAAAAGCTACAGAAAAAGGCGCATTCTCCCTGATCGGCGGTGGTGACTCTGCCGCAGCTGTAAATAATTTAGGCTTTGGCGAAAGGGTATCCTATGTATCCACTGGTGGTGGTGCTTTGCTCGAATACATGGAAGGAAAAGAACTACCAGGGGTGAAAGCACTGGAAGCTTAGTAAATTCAGATACACTTTGATATGTTGAATTGCCACACCTCAAAGTGTGGCATTTTTTTAATTATGCTATTCAGTCGGGTGTTGGGAAGGGACAGGGCTATATACGGTCCAGCCACCGTCTACCATAATCGTATCACCAGTAATATGCCTGGCCTCTGTAGATGCTAGAAAAAGAGCTGTATTTGCTATATCTTCTACATAACCGGTCCGTCCATTGGGAGCCACACTGTTCCAGTTGCGTTCATAATCCGGGTCATCAGATAGTGTGCGTTCAGTAATGGTAGCACCAGCTCCAATGGCATTCACAGTAATCTGGTAAGGTCCCAGCTCCAGAGCCAAGGCTTTTGCCATTAATCGCAAAGCTGCTTTAGTCATGCCATACGCACTCAAATTGATATGCGCCTGCAAGCCGGTTACGGAAGACATCAGAATAATTCTGCCTGGATGTTTATACTCAATCATCGACAAAGCAGCTGCCTGGGCAGTAAAATAAGAACCTCTCAGGTTTACACTGGTGAGCATGTCGAAAGCTTCTGGTGTATATGATAGAAAAGGCCCATAATTAGTGATACCTGCATTTACTACTGCAATGTGTAGCCCACCTACTTTTCCGGTAAAGTCCGTTACCATTGTTCTTACCTGCGCTACATCGGCCACATTACAACCATATGGATACACACTATCAGTACCTATTTCTTTGTTGATGGTTGAAGCGGCTTCTCTGGCTAAATTTTCGTCTTTATCATTTAAAGCAACGCTTGCTCCTTCCAGGGCAAAACTACGGCAGATTCCAAAACCAATGCCAGTGCCGGCACCAGTAACCAATACATTCTTCTGAAAAAATCGTTTCATAATAAAATGGCAATACTGCGGCCTAATCTAAGAGAAGATTCACCATTATTCCACTTTTTTTTAATTATTTTTACCAGCAACCCAATATTTTTACATGAGCCAGATACATGATATTTTAAAAAGGTACTGGGGTTATAATGCCTTCCGCCCTTTACAGGAAGATATCATCCAGTCGGTATTGCTTAAGCAGGATACCCTGGCCTTACTGCCTACTGGCGGCGGAAAATCCATTTGTTTTCAGGTACCAGCCTTGGCTGTAGAAGGGATTTGTATTGTCATCTCCCCCTTAATTGCGCTGATGAAAGACCAGGTAGAGCAGTTAAAGAAAAGAAACATTCCGGCTATTGCTTTATATTCAGGACTTACTAGAAGGGAAATCGATATCATTCTGGACAACTGTGTATTTAATCATTATAAATTCCTCTATGTTTCGCCGGAACGTATACAAACAGAGATTTTTATAGAACGGGTAAAACGCATGCGGGTGGGATTACTGGCAGTAGATGAAGCCCATTGTATTTCGCAGTGGGGTTACGATTTCAGGCCACCCTATCTGGAAATTATTAAACTACGCGACATTTTACCGCAGGTACCTGTAATTGCGCTTACGGCTACCGCTACTAAAGAAGTAAAGGCAGACATACTAGATAAGCTTGCTTTCCGTCAGCCTAAGGTTTATCAGAAAAGCTTTGCCAGAGAAAATTTATCTTATTCCGCTTTTCAGGAAGAAGACAAAGAGAGAAAACTATTTACTATTCTGCAAAATGTACCAGGCTCAGCTGTGGTGTATACAAGAAGCCGCAAGCGAACCCAACAACTGGCCGAGTGGCTACTGAAAGCTGGTATCTCTTCTGATTTCTATCATGCCGGCCTAAATAATGATCAGCGTTCCTATAAACAGGATGCCTGGATCAACAACCATATCCGGGTGATTGTGGCTACAAATGCGTTTGGTATGGGAATAGATAAACCCGATGTTCGTACGGTTATACATATGGATTTACCCGATAGCCTTGAAGCCTACTACCAGGAAGCAGGAAGGGCTGGGCGGGATGAAAAAAAAGCCTATGCAGTTGCCTTATATAATAACAGTGACCTGGAAGATTTAAAACATCGGATAGAACAAGCTTTTCCGCCTGTTGATTTTATCCGCAGGGTATACCAGTCACTAGCCAATTATTACCAGATTGCTGCTGGAAGCGGTTATCTGGCCAGTTACGACTTCGATCTGGAAGATTTTTGCAAAACATATAAACTACAGGCCGGAGAAACATATCACGCATTAAAGCGATTAGAAGACGAAGGGTTTATTCAACTCAACGAGGCTTTTTTTAGTCCTTCTAAGGTATTTTTTACGGTAGATAAGAAACAACTATATGAATTCCAGGTAGCCAATGCCAGTTATGATCCACTAATTAAAATGCTGCTCCGCTTATATGGCGGTGAGTTATTTACAAGCTTTATGATCATCTCTGAACAAGCGCTTGCCCGGCAATTACAAGTGAGCCGTTCGGATATCGAAAAAATGCTGACGATGATGCATTCGCTTCAGGTGTTGATCTATGATAAACAAAAAGACAAACCTCAACTTACTTTTACCACTGTCCGTTTCAATACACAGGATCTTCCCATTCAAGCCCGGCACCTGGAAATCCGCAAGCAGCAGGAACTCCAAAAAGTTGCTGCCGTAACTGATTATGTTACTCACCAGACCAAGTGCCGAACCCTACTTCTGCTGGCTTATTTTGATGAACATTCTGAACAAGAATGTGGAGTTTGCGACATTTGTATAGAAAAGAAGAAACAAAAAGATTTTAAGGATTACTATTATCTGCATCGCAAACAAATTATCGAAGCCCTATCTACTCAAGAAATTAGTGTGCAGCAACTTCTATCTCGGATCAGGCCAAAAGATGAAAAAGCCTTAATAGATACCTTGCGGGAAATGACAAATACCGGTGAGATCAGGTACACTGCTAAAGGAAATATTTACAGAGTTCAATCTACCTAATACAACAGAATCCCAAATAGTAATTTGTATTTTGTACAAATCTATTAATAATGTGAATCAAGGGTAGAAAAGGCAGCATAGCAAAGAGGGATAGCTTTGTAGAAAGCTACAACTACAATTAATCAAACTCTACTACTATGTCTGCCACTGCTATGATACACAGAGTTGTCTGCATTATCAACGCATGAGTAATAATTATTGCCCTGTGTTTACAGACCAGGAAGTAATCACTGTGTATCTGTTTGGCCTTTTGCAGCGAAGATTTACTATCAAAGACACCTATGACTACATCAATCATCATTGGCTTGCATGGTTTCCTTGTCTGCCCTCTTATCAGGCGTATAACAGGCGTTTGAATGATTTATACTGGCAGTTTGAAGTCATAGCTCAACAAGTGATGAAACAACTCTCTTACCGGGACTGCTATCCGGATGTGAGTTTAGCAGATTCTTTACCTATCATTCTTTCTAAAAGACCTTACCAGGCCAAGGTAGCTTTACAAATAGCTGATAAAGGGTACTGCGCTACTAAAAATCTGTACTATCATGGCTTAAAGCTGCACTTTTTAGGAGCAGATTGCTATCAAAGTTTGCCTCAGGCCCAATACATAAGTTTTAGCCAAGCATCTGCCAATGATTTAACTGTGTTAAAGCCGGTATTAGGCCAATTAAAAGACTGTAAAGTGATTGCAGATAAAATTTATGCTTCACAACAACTCAATATGCAGTTGAAGTGGCAAGAAGTGGAAATTATTACACCGATTAAACTCAAAAAGGGACAAAAGTACTTAGAGGCTGCAGATAAGTTATT
>Ga0115844_100260_pt1 | contig 13962 bp, 12 predicted proteins | sample InSIn1gowninarea_FD_83858 | JGI IMG/M metagenome (GOLD analysis project Ga0115844, IMG submission 83858) | reverse complement strand
GCTAGCCCGGTCATCCCACAATAGTAGCACCAGTGTTCTCATCCACAATAGTCGTTATCATCATAGTGGGCACTAGTTCTAATTAGCATTAGCAAGTTCATAATTCAATTATATATTATTATTGCATATAATTGCATATAGACGTTCTCAAGATGATACATATGTGATCGCGCCATATCTACGTCCTTGCCATAATAGACAACCCGGTTCCATATGTGTTGGTTCGGGTGGGTACGATATTGAAAAACCTTCGCTCATTTTGTGGTTTTCAAATGTCAAAACCTTATTGATTAGGAGCACATCTATGAGGTAGGTCCACCAATAGAGGTGTTACTACACATCCAGCATGAGTCCTGTTAATAGGAGGGGGTCCTTAGCACCCCCACTCCATTATATTTCTATAGAGGAAACGATACTACCAACTGCTGCACTCTATTCTATTCTATTGAGGAGAATGGAGCATACTACGCTCTGATGAAGTTCCACTACTGCACATAGGGTAGAGAAGAGCACACTATCATCAGGTGAGGTGAGTTAGGCTATATATAAGTGGGCCATATCTGAGTGAGCCATATCGTCGTTTCCCCTTCCCATCCAATGAGGACTAATCAAAGCCCCCATACTTTCTCATTTGACATTTTGCCATAGTCAAACCTATTTTTGATGGATCCGATGAATTGAATCACATTCCTCCTCATCAGGGATCTAAAATGGAGATTCTTCTTAAGATACTAAGTCTTAAGATACTAAGTACACCACTTGGAATAGCAAATCCATCCATGTTCGTTATTGTTGGAACGACGGACCAGACGAGACCATACGAAACCTTTCCCTCCATTTGGCGTTTCTCCTTGCCCTCGGAAGAGCAAGACCTCCGGACCTTATGAGTGAGCACCATTTGTTGTTGGTTAAGAAAGACCTTGGAGTCATGCATAAAGTAGATTAATGCATGTAGGTGTAAATAATGGGCATATACATTAAGAGAGCTAGTTTTTCATCTGTGAGGTTGTAGGTGGTAGCACCCCATCAGACCACCGATGGAATTGTCTGTTCATAAAGGGGTATTGAGACGAGGATGGGTTAGTAGCCTGCCCTGGTGGGAGGGCAAGTGAGTGCCGATCCGCTCCTTGGGTTCAGGGTCCTTGGAAGAGTCTCGAGCAGTAGATATGGTGGGCCCGGTCTCGAGTGGTAGGAGTAAGGGCTTGACTCTGGTATCCCTGTGGTAACGTAAGGCTAGCAGCCGAGTACCCATCTATTGCTGTGGTTAGTGCAGTAGGCTTCCTTCTCCGGCTTGGCGGAGGTACTATAGTAGCTGAAGATAGAATCACCCCGAAATCAAAATGATGGTAGAATCCCGCTCTATAAAAGATCCGATATCCTGTTGCTGTTTCTTCGGAATCAGGGAACTTTCTATAGTTGGGAATAAGCGGTGGTTGTCCAGCTCCCCCACTGGGGCTGAGGCAATCGTTCCTGGGCGAGGGATATAAAGTGGGAAGGATAGGGGGTTGTAAGGATAGGACTAGACTCTAGTCGTTGGCCCCTGGGCCGAGTCAATCGTTCCTGTGCGGTGGATAGAATGTACCCTCCCTTACTGATGGGGGTCCACTGGGCTTGAACTGGAGGTATGGTTGTAGGGCGTGAGTAGTAGAGCGTGAGTAGTAGGGCGATAGTAGGAGGGCGATAGTAGGAGGATGACTTGGTTGAGTACTACTCTATCCTTGTGGAGGGTTAACTAGCTGTTTCTTTCCCTAGATATATAGATCACTTGACGAAGTGTTGCTTCCTTATATCGACTCGTATAATTGAAGTAACTAGAGGCAGCCTTGAGCAATATATCAACCCCCCCCAAAGAAAGAAAAGAAAGCGTAATTACTGTTATAATAGCAGCATTTTCTGCTTTGGTCAGCGCAAGGCCCTGTAACGTTATAGGCGAAGCTACTTGAAGAGTCAGGCCCCCCTTATTCAAGGTCCTGATAAACCCTCTCATTTTGAATTGAGGGGAAGAAATCGAAATGGCAGAAAAGCATAATGACATATGCCCCTAGGAACCTTTATACATAACAGATACGTCCGGATTCGAACCGAACCCCTTCCCTTATTGAAATGAGTGGGGTAAAGCAGCCAAGCTTTCGTCTCTCCACCCACCCTCCCTCGAATATCTTGATCGAAACTTCCGCATTCGACGCTTGGTATTTCAAGCATTTCCTATCTATTCGCCCGCCCTAGATTATTCATTATCCGATCCGTCGCTACGCGCCATTTGTTCCCAAGGACTAGCAAAATCAAAATAGCGGAATTCTTGGGTCATCTCAATTGGTTCAGAAACCACACGTTTCTCCGGATCATCGTAGCGTACTTCCACATATCCACTCAGGGGGGAGTCTTTTCGTAATGGATGACCCTCGGAACCATAATCTGTTAATATACGGCGTAGATCCGGATGAGTGATGGAATAAACACCGGACATATCCCATACTTCTCGCTCCCACCGGCCGGCTGATGGAAATGGACTGACTACCGGAGATATTCGTGTTATTTCGTCTACACTGGTTTGTACACGAATGCGTGGGTTATACCGAGTACTTGGTGAATTATAAACCGCTTCAAATCTTCGTTTTCGAGAGGGATAATCAACTCCGCGGATATCGATCAAAACTTGGAAACGCGTATAGGTATTATATTTTGGGAACCATAACAATTGAAATGGGTAGTCCGTATCGGTATATGATCTATTTTCGTGTTCCGATCTTTCCATTTTATGTACCCATCTATTGGGTGAAGTATCTCTCGGATATTCGAAAATTAATTGGTTATCCGTAAAGGCTTCCTTTTCGTTTCTCAATAATGACTTGAAGAGTCCGCAAGGTTATACCGAGACCTACCTTCCCCTCGACTATAGGGGGGGGTATAACCGATAGGGTTCACCTTGCTGGGCTGGCTGAATCGAAAGACTTGTTCTTGCCGGCGGCTACTTATATTTATTCCCTTCAAAGCCTGAGCTCTGCTCAAGGGATAACCTTACCTTCGCAGAGCTCAGGTGATTCACTTACCTGAGCAGAAGGGTTGGTTATCCTCCTTACCTTTCGCCTTTCAGGATGCGCAAGCAGGCTCGACCATAAGGGAGAGGACCTTATCTGAGAAGGATTGACCTTTCATTCAGGTGATAAGACCTACCTTTCGCCAACCCTACTAGATAGGCCTTTCAAAATCAGACCTTAGACCTACCTTTCAAGGTCAATCTTTCATGAAATAAGGGCTTAGGAGGCCCTTTCAAGGCCTTATTCTCGAACGAAGGAAGGATTCACCTTCAAATAGGACCTTGAAAGGCCTTACAGTATTCACCCCGAACGTGACTTTCAAGGCCTTACTGGGAGCCATGCCTTATGTAAGTATTCCCCGCCTCCTTTTCTTGATGGGCTAAAGTAAGTGTTATGGAGTTATGTCTTCTCTTTATTATCTCTCTAGTTACCGAAATCAATCGATGCGCAAGCAGGCTCGACTATAAAGGAGAGGATGCGGAGCACGCTCGACCAGCGGGAGAGGATGCCCCCGGCAGGGTGAGGTAACGAACGCTCGACTAAGAGGCCGCCATCGCCCTTTTTTTTACTTATTTGAGAGGCAATAAGTAAAATGAATTATATATGTCATTATGCATTTCTGATTCTTTTTTTCGACAATGCTGCTATGGGCATATGTCATTATGCATTTCAATTAGTAATTACGCTTTAGCAGAAAATGCTGCTATTATATATGTCATTATGCTTTTTGCTGGATCGAATTGACTTTCTTTCTTCCCCTCAAAGGAATTAATGCACCAAGCTTACACCATAATTGACAACCAGTCCCCCCTGCCAGCAGAAATTAAGCCCTATCTACAGTTAGGAGAGGCCCTCAAGAGAGGAGATTGGTTCCTAGGGCCTGATTTCACTGTGATAAGGCTATATGGAACCCAATAGGCTCCTTACAGATTACCCAGGCTACTCACCCCAAGGGTATTCATGTTGGAGTATGTCAGGCTGATGGTAGAGATAGATAATTTGCATTTCACCAAATCTAAGAAGAAGGGCAGGATGACTTTCCTTGTGGTCATGGGGGGCTATGCTATTAATGAGAAGAGGGGCATTAAAGAAGCCCTGGAACTACTCAAAAGTCTAGATCTTCCTTGCACTAGGAAGCGCAAGCCCCTCCGGGACCTTTGGATTCTCCTTGGAAGTATGACCCTTACTTCCTTATAGGCACTGATAAAATACTAAAAGTACCTGATCCTCAAGATCACGAGACTAGACCGGGGGAGGAGAAGCTGGCAAACAAAGAGAGCTACGAGGTCCGTCAGGGTGCGTAGCACGCTCGACTAATAAGGATGCGCAAGCAGGCTCGACTGTTAAGGAGAGGACCTTTAGGGTGCGTAAGCACGCTCGACTAATAAGGTCCGGAGGCGCTCGACCATAGGACCTTTAGGTGCTCGACTGATAAGGACCTTTAGGTGCTCGACCATAAGGGAGAGGAGAGGGAGAGGATGCTTCAGCAGGCTCGACTGTTAAGGTCCGGAGGCGCTCTTTGGTTACTTATTTGAGAGGGGATAAGTAAATTGAATGCGCAAGCAGGCTCGACCAACGCCTTTTAGTTACTTATTTGAGAGCCCAATAAGTAAATTGAACCTTTAGGTGCTCGACCATAAGGTCCGGAGGCGCTCTTTGGTTACTTATTTGAGAGGGGATAAGTAAATTGAACCTTTAGGTGCTCGACTGATAAGGCCGCCATCGAGAGGATGCGCAAGCAGGCTCGACTGGCCGCCATCACCTTTAGGTGCTCGACCAAAAGGGAGAGGAGAGGAGAGGAGAGGACCTTTAGGTGCTCGACCATAAGGGAGAGGAGAGGAGAGGTGGATTTTAGCAAAGATAACAGTTTGGGGTGTGTGTTTGTATTGTGATTAAACCCCCGATATCTTTGTAAATACAAGTATCTCTATCTCTTAATATAATCCCCCTTTTCAAATCGTTCACAGGCCTCCTATCTTCAATCAATCATCCTTCGAGGAATAACCTTGGGTGTCCTGCTAGGCAACAAAGTAACTGGCTGTAATAAGTCGAGGTACTATAGCTAGGGTAGGGGTATTTGGCTATCGTTCGTTGGCGTTGGCCCCCGCTGGCAGCAGTGAAGATAGCATATAGGGTAGCCCCCCCGCCCCAGGGTGTGGAAGCAATTATTTATTCAAATCTTACTGGAAATTGATCGTTAAGAACCTGGAAAAAATGCGTGTAATATTGAACTAACGAAGCGGGCCTTTTACTTGTTCATTTTATATTTGTGAACATGGCATTGAATTTGTTCAAAGGACTTAAAGAACCTAGCATCATACTGGTAATTTATACTTCAAGAGCCTGGCACTGTATCTGGTAAATTGAACGTTTCAAGCTGGATTTCTCCAATTATATTGTATGAATCTTCATATGGAAAGTCATTTATCCAGCAATAACCTGGCCATTTTGACAGGAGAGCCAGAGAGAAAATCTCCGCTTAGACCTTCACAGGCGACATAAAGTGACTTTGCCCAAGGATAAATAAGGTGTCTTCGTATAAATAGATAGAAAGTTTGTTTCCGGGCAGGCGAGAGAGAAAGCCATTTGCAAGAGGGAAAGTTAGAGAAAGCACCTATCTTATGTAGGATATCTGCTGTTGGGTCTCCATCTTTCTATCTAACGGGCTCTTTGTCTCGCTCTGTTGCTTGCTTTGTGGCACCAGCAGGAGAGGTAAAGGCACCGGAGGTAGAGGCACTAGTTGAACCCCCAGTAGTGAAATATTGAGATCAAGATCCACCAGTAGCATTACTAATTGAAGAATCGGCCAAGGTGGGCAGTGGTTCCCGCAGTTCCTGTAGTTCCACCCATTGATGAAGAAGCAGTTCGATAGCCCCGTTCATATCCTGTTCCAGCGGTTGACCAGGTTGTTCATAAGGGCGAACCTTAACCAATTGCATGCAGAGTGCCTAGTAGCGGATTGAGTTCAAGTCCCATATCAAGTATTACATCTAAAGTATTAGAATATATGAATACACCTAATTCACCAGTAGCAGGAAAGGAAGCAGCTGTTTACCTATTTCGCATTAAAGTTGAACCACAGCCAGCGACAGATTCCGAAATAGAACTCCGTTGATCCCGCATATCGTCCAGCAGCAGTGGGAGTATCCGAGCAAGCGGTTTCCCATCGTAAAAGGCAGGGGCTGGGGCATAGACAGTTTCATCTCCCCAGCCAACACACGAGCATATTGGGCGACCAAGCAAGTATATAAGAGCTTATCGGGGGTTTGGGGTTCTCCCCGAGCAGTCTATACTAGAAAGCTTGTGGCCATAAAAAAGCCAATGGAACCGTCTATTAGCGATGTAGTTATACAGTCCAATGCGACCAATATGACAGTCCAAAGCTTGTAGTTAGACCGTCTACCGTAAATTAAGCTATATAACCCTTCCCAGAATATGATATATCAATCTAATAAATCCCTAAATATTTCATACCTATCGAAGATGTTGTGAAATTAGTAGATCATCCTCCGGCCGTTTATGCCCCCTTCGGTTGGTTCCAGCCCCAAATTCAGTTGACTGCGTAAGTACACAATCGATACACGGAATGCAGCCATCCATTTAATGGGTGATAACCATTCAGAGAATGAAGACCCAAGCTCGGCCCAGACCCAAATAGATTTTCGCGTGTTCCATGATGCGCCGATAAATGTTTTCCAATAAGTTATGTTTCGTCCTTCCCTTTAGTTCCAAGAAGCTTTGTTCCGGCACCCCTTCCATATCCATTCCTAGAGCCGCCAGCTTTAGAGCCAGATTCATATACACCCACAGAACACCTTGAATCAGGGCCTATAGGTAGGGAATACAGGCCTGAAATCACCGGACATGCTATGGTATGTCGGGTAACACCTCGGCACGCACGGATCTATTGAGAAAGCCTCTCCTTCCTTTGCCTTTGTTCTCTTCGCTGCTGGGTAAAGAACTAGCACGGGTAAACTTCAATAGGTTAATCAACTGTTTACTGATATGAGGATGAGATTGACCAGAGAGTCTCAAAGTGGTGACCGCTATCTCATGCACTAGATGTTTGATGATTACTTATATAATGTGTTATATGTCGTCCCTATTTTGAAACAAGTGAAAAAGGGTCTAGATCACGAACTGGAACTACAACTGGCTCTGTAACTGATTAGGGCTATGGGTTTGTAGCCGTATCCGTTGCTTACTCTTAAGCTTAGTCTACTGCTACTGAAACTGCTGAACTTGGACCTGGAACTTCTCCTGTCTCTATCCTTGTCTCTACTCCTGCTTGCTTTGATGCTGGTGGCTATGGGTTTACTTCGCACTTTTGTCTCTACCTTTGCTCCTGCTTGTTTTGCTTCGGGTTCTTAAGAAATGGGTTCTGACAAATATAGGATCAATGGATGAAACTGCTGGATCAACATCAATGTATGAAACTGAAATGGGATCTCGATCTCGATATGCATCTGGAAGGGGTGCTCGGAGTGGGAAATGAAGTAATGGGGCGGGGAGCTAGCTCTCTGCATAGCTGAGGCCAAAGATAGTGGATAAAGAGTGGGAATTTTACTTGGAGTTGTAAGGGAAAATGGAAAGATATAACGGTAACCCTATGAACCCTTATTATATACGTAATTACGTAAAATAAAGTAACTAGGTCTTATTACTGGATAGGATATTTTGATTGAGAAAAGCCTCGTGAGACATACGCAGGTGAAATGCTTAATCGTCTCCTTTCCCACTTCTTATCGCAAGCAGGGGATTCTCATTTCTATTTTACAGCCGACGCAGTTTCAGGATAGGATATACAGTTCACAGCCGGCGTAATGGATTCGACTGACCCTCCTCTATGTATGTGATTTTCGACTACCTTTCAATTTACTTATTGGGCTCTCAAATAAGTAACTAATTGGGGTGGGTGGGTAAATAGTGGTCGAGCCTTAAAGCGCATCCTCAGCTGGCTTGCGAGGAGCCTGACCAACTTAATGAACCACCGCAACATATATAAGATATTGGGTTATTTCATTAGGTGATTGAACCAAAAGGAGAGATCAGTATCCGGGTATCAAAGCCTATAAGCCCCTATAAGCCGAGTATCCAAGCCGAGCAGCCTAAGCCGAGGATCCTATTATCAAAGCCAAGGGGTTTAGTTCAAGATCGAGTAAGAGCTTCGAGAAGCAGCAAGACCTCCTCTTCAGCATGAACCCGGTAGATCAACCAACAAGCTCAAGCATCAAGAGCATGACCCAAACAGAAGCATGCATCATTTGCTCATATCATCTACGAGCATGTCGCATAAGATCTGGCCTGCTCTAATCTAAACAACTGCTAGGGGGGAAAGGTAAGTAAATGGGTAATAAAGGTAAATGGGTAATGTTTTATGGGAGCTATCAAACTGGGGCTCAACAATACCTCCCTCCAGGGCATGGGGGATTGAGAACAGGTCACGTAGAAGAACATTCCAGGGCACGAGCTATCAGTAATGCCCCTCACTGACTGACTGGGGATCTTCTCCTATCGGCGGAAATGCATAGACCGCGGTGGGGAATGAGGGTATTTCGGGTATTGGCAACCATCGGCACCTCCTACTGGGAATCTAAACTTGGCATAAAGTACCGGCATTGACTCCTGGTTATAAGCGACACCTGGCAATCATGGGTAAACAATCTGAAAGGGCATGTTTCATTAATAATAAAATCCATTTCATGGGTCCGATGAGAAGGTGGCTTGGCCCTACAAGAGAAGCAATTTGAGATATTCAAACACGCGAATGAGGATGTTTTCTAGAACCCGTATCCGGGCCAAGTATGCAAAAGCTGAGTATCCAAGTATAAAAACCAAGCGGAGCAGCCCAGTTGAGTAGTCCAGTCGAGTAGCAACCAAGCAATATCGCAGCAGCCATGCAGTCCGAGTATCCAAGCCAAGCTGAGTAGACCCGCCAAGTGGCCCAGTTGAGTATCCCAGCCCAGCTATTCCTGTGATCGAGTGCCTCAACACCTGGCATTTACTCTTTCATTGCCATCTGGATCGACTCTTGGATCGAATACCTCCATCTAGTGGATCGAAACCTACCTGGATTGAGTAGCGGCAAAGAACCTGGCATGACTACCAGCATCGCAATCTGGGATCGCCTCTTGGCTCGCCCCTATCGGCAGCAGATGTTGTCCTACGCCCCACGCCCAACGATGTTAATCAATATAATCAATCACTCCTCATCGGTCTCAAATCCTATATATAGTGTAAGGGACTCGGTCTATGGGAAGGTCTATACTGGGTAATGGGTATTAAGTGCTATGGGACTGTATTGAAGATAACTCCTCTCGGCATTGATGGCGAACCTCATTCATCAGTTCATAACCCTCATCAGTTAAGTGAACACCTCATCAGAGCCATTGTCCAACCCCGTTTCACTAGTCCTCCTCCCCTGGCATGCACGTATATAAAGCAATCAACCGTGAATCAGGTGAGCATGCAAGATTAAGGCGCTCTGCATGCACTCATTAGCTCCTGTATTATATATGCAATTATGCAAATTGACTTTACTGTGTGTACCTCTACGTGTATCCCCATAGAGAGTATCCCCATGTATTATTCCCCTTCGATTATATCTAAGCGCAGGTAGGAACGATGTTTCTGTCTCGTTCGTTGAACTGAAGCTGTATAGTGATCGGATAGGTGTTTCGTTCTGTCATCGTGGCAACTGGGTGTCCTTCATCTCTTCCTCCCTTTCGTGCAACCCCTACCCGTCCTTCACCCACGGTTGGACCTTCTTACCCGGATGAAGCTGCGGAGTACCCTTACTTTATTGAACTCCCGATAGAACTAGTCCTTCCACACGATTAGCAGCAACTTGAATTCCGATTCAACTAGTTGAATTCCGGAGCTAGATTAGTTGAGGGCGGCTAACTTGAACCTACCTTAACTATAGTTAGTTAGGGTAGCCAGTGAGTTATTCTTTCCGGAGGGTTAACCCCACTTAGTTGAGACTGAGGGTTCCCAATAGCTTTCATGTAGTTGGAGATGGGCTAGCTTCCGAACAATCCAATGCTGTTGGGGCGGGCTCCATCGACTAGCTATCAATCCAATAATGAAAGCATGCTCCTTCACCCAGGGCAACTTTATTTCCCCCATCCCAACGTAATTCTGGAGTTGGTGCTGCTGGCTACTATGGAAGGGGCCAATTCTCCGAACTAGTTTAATTGTTAACTACTGGAGCTACCAATGGTCCGGTGGAGGATATAGAAGTCCTTCCGAACAGGGGGTGAAAAGGGTGGCAATGAAGGACTACCCTTAGCTATAGCCAGAGGAAAGAAATATAATCGGGGGCGTAATCTTCCTCGTTCGAAACTGGTATGGGTCCCTGCCTGAGGAGCTACCTCGTTGGGAATCTGCCGTTGAACTCCGAGTGGCTTAGCCGACTTGAACTAACCTGCTGCTATCTAACCTGCTGCTAATTCTATTTCGTTTGCCGGGTTGCCTGCCCAAGCTCTTGCCTCCCAACTATTTTCATTAGCCGGAGGAAAGGAGTTGTTTGAATTCTCCCATCCGGTGTTCAGTTCAGGTAGTTACTTCCTCCTTCCGGTTGTCGTTAATGCAGCCTGCTGCCTGCCGCCCGCCCTCGGAGTTCTCCTTGCCTCTCACCCACGGTCCGGGGAAGACCTTAAATTAGGAAGGCTCGCTGTACCTTTCTATCCTCCCACCGGGTGGGAAGGAGCAATACACTGGGAAAGAAAAATAGAATTCCTATACCTTTTGGGGTGGGGGCCTTACGGCACTAGATTGGTGGGGGTGGGTCTAAATAGAGTGCCTTTTAGGGATATATGGGTGCGCGGTCTGTGTAGGGTTGTTAATGAATGGATCGATATATCTTTCCTACTTATATATATTGTGGGCTTCTTGAGCTTGCTAGCTATATGTTTCTGTTTGTTGGGGGCGTTATACACCGGACGAAGAAAGAATCTGTGTATGATGTGGCGGGGTTGAAAACTGATACCTTGCTTCATGATATCTCGATCTTGCTGTCGATATATCCCTGATATTTTCATCTTGATCCTACCTGCCTGAGATATGAAATGGATACCTGTACTTCTCTATAGCCCAGATATCGACACGGACGGATCTCGATTTTTTCCAACTAGGGAGACAATGAAACTTTACGGCTTGCTTTATGCCTGGCTAGACCCGTGATGATAGAACGTTACGATAAACAATATAACCCGACGATTATATGAGATCGACTAACCCAACGAGATTATGCTTCAACCAACTAACCCAACCCACAATCCTTTGAACTGGCTGTCTTACTGCTTCGACCTTACTGCTGGAACACCCCTACCTTCATTACACACCCCCATTTCCCCCGTAACGACGACACTGCAAGCATATTGCTTTCCACCCGAAAAAATGATCCTACCTGGTCACCCGAACAGCGCACCTTTTATCCCCCTCAATGCTACGGAATGGGTCACATCGACCCCATACCACAATCTAGTTTTACCCTAGTCCGAACCATATTTTCGTTTATATACGTAATTTCGGAACTGCTCAATTTAGCATGATTCTTGACAGCCAGAACTGAAGCAGAGGTCGTCAAGTACTGAAGCTTAGATCCTGAAACTGCCTGAAGGAAGGAGTCTCTCTATACAGCTAACACACACACTGAAGCTGAGGGCGTAAAGCACTTAGGTTTAGATCCTGGAACTCCCTCTATCTACCGCCAGCCAGAACTGAAGAGACACGAGGCTGGATTATTTGCCAAGGAAAGACACTTTTAGTCGCATGCTCCTACAGGGATGGTCCCAAGAGGCAGGGGAGGGTTGACTTACCTTTAGCTGCTTGAACTGCCGGACGGATTGCTGCTTGGTGGATTATGTGGTGGTCCATCAGAGCAACCTCATTGGATATGCTATCACACTTGCTTTATAAATGCCTTTGTTGCTATGGCACTCTGACTATACACCTTCAGGGCTAGCTAGCCTTTTTAGCCCTACTTGAACACTTTAGGAATTAATGGCTATAAACCCCTTCCCTTAGAAGCACCGGATGGATGGTGGGTTATTAGCCGAGGTATTAGTAGCATGATGCTCCTGCGGTAGCCTATAGGGTTGAACTTTAGCTGCTTGAACTGCCCCGGCCGGATAGAGTATAAACAGCCGGAACTTCAATCAGGGACATGGCTGGATGGATGGCTTGGGTAGATGGATGGCATTATGGGACATCAGAGAGCCTCCTTGGGATGGGATTATGGGATGGATGGGGGGACTTCAGACTGCTCTAGATATGCCCAGACAGACAGAGCCAGCTTAACAACGAGATAGCTCTACTCGGACCGCTTTGCCATCATTCTAGGATTGTCAGTCAACGAACGTCGAACCGAAAACTTCCAAGATCTAAATCTCTAAAGCCCGCCCAAACTATAGATAGATATCAAAATATAGATATCAAAAGTTTTATGGATTTGACATAACCTCTACTTGCGGCTTTCATTTATGTTTTACCACTAAGTTGTGGGATCGACCGGAACCAACCTGGTGCCTTAATATGGGAATTTGAATGATAACCTCTCAACTCTTTCTATTTGTTATTTATCCACTCACACCCTTTCTCTTTATAGACATAATATAAGGCGGGCTTTTGACCTTTACCCTAAGTGCGACGATGCTATCTGTAGTGTTTACCACTCTTTATATGACTAGCTTACTTATCTGATTACTTCAAGTTATCGCTACCGCTAGTGAGAATAGGTCGGTCCTCCCATCAGCCTTGTTGAGATTGGCGCCCCTGCCCAGAAGCCTTGTTAGATTGGCCAGAACCCCGGAATAAGCTCGCCCAGGAACATTGTAAGATCCATATAGCCTTAAGCCATGGAGCATTTGAAGATAAGGTTCTTCCATAAGCAAGTGAGTGAGTAGTCATCGGGAATGCACAATTTCAAGCCAACTTAGAGATAGAGATCTGGCAAGGAAGGAGCGGCTAGGAGACGTCCAGCCGCGTTTTAGTCCTGCTTTTTATATATGGTGGGAAGGAAGGTGGCCTATAGCTTGTTATGAATTCGGACTGATTGCTAGCAGGAAATAAATGACCTTACTTGCCCAAGTTTGCTATAGTTCCCGACCGACCCGAACTGTAGCACTTGGGCCTAATAGGTTACCAGTGAAATGGGGACTCATGTACCGAAGCATTTACCTAACGACTTCATTGAAGAGGCTAAAAAGAGTCATGTCAATTTCTAAGGATTCTATATCCCTGTCGGTCGACCTATAAACAGGTTCTTTATTTTCTTAGAAAAGTATTGACTCGTATCATTTCGGTAACTAGAGATAGAATCAAGCCGGATCAAATTGACGAGGGCATAATGACATAGATGATAGCCACATTGTTGAAGGAAAGGGCAAGAAGAATGACCCCCTCCTGGCAGCGCGTGCTCACTCACGAAAATTAGGATGCGCGGGCGTTGCGCATAGCAAGTCAAGTGGCGAACGGGTGCATGACACGTGGGAATCTGCCGAACGAACAGTTCACTCCAAAAGTAGATAGACTGGATCTGGATCCCCCAATATTGATTTGATTCGGGCTAGTCCATGCATGGCGTATCATGAGCCAGAAATCTCAGATCTTGTCAAGTATAGAAAAATCCCTCACCATATGAATAGTGAGTGACCCCTCACCATATGAATAGTGAGTGGCTCCGCCCCTAAGTAATATGGGGCCCTTACCTGTGGACTTTGAATTGAAGGAAGGTCCCGGAGGGGCTTGCGCTTCCTAGTGCAAGGAATTGATTGCTTGCTCGACAAAAGGAGAGCAAGGAACGTAGTGCTTGCTTGACGTTAGGAAAGCAAGGACCCGACAGGGGGCTCGACTGATAACCCCCCCACCCAATAAGTAAACCCTAAACTTTAGTTGCTCTTTGGTTACTTATTTGAGAGGG
>Ga0115844_100259_pt1:5000-13962 | contig 13962 bp, 12 predicted proteins | sample InSIn1gowninarea_FD_83858 | JGI IMG/M metagenome (GOLD analysis project Ga0115844, IMG submission 83858) | reverse complement strand
GTAGTAGCTTGGCTGCTGGCTTGGCCTAGTTTTGGCTTTGTCCGGCTGACTGGGAAAGGTAGTAGTAGTAGCTTTCTGGCTGGCTTTGGCTTTGTTTGGATTGGTGAGTAGTAGCTGGTAGCTTCCGCTAAGGTGCTCACTTGTGACAAGCTATCTCATCCGGTAATTCAGTAGTCAGGGATTCCGAGTCGGATCCTAATGAGGAGGACGGACTTTCTCACCCAAAAGTAAGGGAAGTGGGTAAGGGAACGCGGTCGGGAAGAAATTCGTAATTGCACAGAAGTGTTAAGGAGGTTGGCAGAACTTCTAAGGCCCTTACAAACAAAAGAGCTCGCCAGAGGGAGCAATCCACCTGGTCTGAACGAACCGTTCGACTATGACCTGGTGACTCAATTGGCCACTATTCCTGCCATAATTTCTATGTAAGACCTCCTACGTCTTTCTCCTGAAACCAGAAAGGCAGTAGTAGTAGTCAAAGCTCTCTCGCAAGCCTAAAAGACACTCACGTAAATCGGGTTGAAGCTAAAGGGAAGAAGCCTAAAGAGTGTGAGGAATGTATGGCAACCAGAGAGTTCCAGGCCGCCAACATAGTCTTTTCAAAGGACGACCTACTCCTGGGTGACATGAAACATAACAGGCCGCTCTACCTTTCCGGGTACATTGGGGAGGCAAAGTGACCATGAGTGCAGATAGACCCGGGGGTCCGCCATAACTAGAATGCCTCTTCGTGCTCTAGCTCACCAGGGCTACCAGTAAATTAAGTCACACTAAGATGACCATCCAAGGATACAATGCGGACTCCCAAAGGGCGATTGGTAAGATTCGCCTTAAGTGTCAGTTGGCAGACTTGAAGTCTGAAATCACGTGTTATGTGATTTATAACGACACGCCCTACAATCCACTGCTGGGAAGGCCTTGGAGGATCCTTCACCTTCCACAAGAAAAATGAAAATACCTTCCGAATTTCTTATAACGCCGAGCTCTAAGCCCTTTTGGTCATTCCGGCAGCTAAAAATAGGAAAAGCTCATCTAATGACTATTAGCGTCACATCTGATAGTGAAGAAGAGGCCCAAGAGGGTAAACAGGCAATGCGCGTAGGCGTAGGTCTTCCACTACCACCTCTGGTGTGCCACTCGTCAGTTGATAAACCTGGAGGAGCTATCTTCGCGGTACCAATGACTGGGGGCAGGGGCCCCATTATATAAAACAGGGCAACTTCAACATATGCCTTGAAGGTGGAGCCTATTGCTACAGAAGGGAGGCCAGACTTTTCCAACTATGGCCTTATTGCTAAGAAGATAATGCAAAAAATGGGCTATGACTTGGAAAATCCTGTCGGACTAGGGAAGGGGATTAAGGGAAAGGGGCTTGACGAAGGCACAAAAGCAGGCATTAGAAGAAGGGGAGGCTATCAGCTTTCCGACGTACGGCCTGGGGTACATCCCTGATTATGGAACGACAGACGGGTCGGAATCTGAAGCTTATGAGTCGTACACTACAGAAGGCTGAGACTCTGAAGTTGAACTTGATAATTAAGTTGCTCTCGCAGTAAACTTCGCAGCAGTCCTAATTTACTAATAGAGCTCCGACAGTGATGAATCAGGCGAGGAAGATGAAGAAAAACTCCAAGCCTTAACACGTGCAGCGTCAGAAAGAGAGGAGCCCCCTATTACGTAAAGCTCCTCCCACGGAAGACGAAGTCAAGCAGATCAATTTGGGCACGGACGATGAACTACGCCCGATATTCATCAATGCCCACCTTGCTCCTGAAGAAGTAATGTAGTATACCCAACTCCTCCAAGAGTTCCGATGAAGCATTGCCATTTTCAGAGGAAAGGCCTTCTATCCGTCCGCTCTAAGTCTTCCTTCTCAACCCGGCCTTTAAGGATGAGCGGCCAGCACGCATAATCGAATGCTTCACTCGAAGGGCTACGCCATATAAAGAGGCTTCCCGCCACCTTGTCCACCTTCACGCCTAGGAATTCCATAAGGACCGGCTCACGACCGTCATTCCGCATTTGGTAGTTGGTCTGCCATTGAGGCTAAGCCCTATTTGAGACTAAGGCAGGCTTCTTTTGACTGCATTTTTTCCTGCTTGCGCCCCTAGTTATATCTTTCTTTAATGCCTATAAACTGGGACCAAGCCAAGTAAGTCCATAGATCGTCTGTTAATCCTTCTTTGAATCCCAGTTGTATTAGTATCCAAATCATAAGCCATCTACCGATCTAGCTTAGTAAACTAAGCGATGCTAACAAGCAGGATATAAAGAAGTGGAAACTAAAAGCAGCCACCCAGCTCTCAGTCCCGGCTGCTCCCGCCCCGTCACAGAGCCGTAGTTGCAGGTCGAACAACGCATTTCGCAGGTGCTCTACGGGTATAGATCCAGATCTAGTTGCAGGGGCCTATTCATGTTCCGGGTGCACGTGTTTCAATTACTGCTCCGTATATGGATCCCCCGGTCCCAGATTCAGTAGACCTAGTATCCCTTCGCACGGAACTCTTTCAATTTGAGATTGAGAGGAAGAGTCAAGCGCAAAGGCAGTTTACCTAGTTGAATTCATTGAATCAGCAGACCCAGTTGCTCGTAATCCCGTCTCATATTCTGTTGGAAAACCTATTGAAGCGTCTGTTGAATAACCAATGCTTCTGCAGGTGGTGCTTTTACTACTTATATAGAGCGACTACTGAATAATCGTTCAAGTTCTATAATTAATTAATAGCTTTCGCGCCTTAGGAACTTAAGGCATGAGATTCCATATTGCAGTCACTATACGGATATTTTTTCACTACCATCACCATATAAGATGGATCCGCGTTTGGCACTTGCAGTCCCTCAATTGGACAAGGATGAATAACATGATAGATTGTTCCGTATATGAATGCGTATAAAGCTTCAGCTATCTTAAACTCTCTCTAAGAGCGGGTGGGATAAAGAGATTGTTATTACTATGAAAAGGATCAAGTAGTCAATGATCCATTCCAAACCATACCTGGAATGGGGGCTCACTCGTATGCTTTCTTCGCTGCCTGCAGGGTATCAATCTCGATCAATTGATGGGATTGCTGCTAAATCTCCAACTGGTGAGTATGCTGGGTCAGCTGCTGGCTTTGCTAAATCTTCTGCTGTTGGGTATCGAATTGTGAGGGGTGCTTAGCGAGGCATGGAAACTGCGACGGATTCAATTGCTAGAGGATCGACTGAAATGACTTCTTTAACAGGTAAATCAACGGGGGATAAATAGTGGTGGGATAATTAGTGTATCCGCAGGCCTTGCCCTAGCTACCGGATAAGCTACAGGTCCAGAAACCTTGGCTAATGTCACCCTAGGAAAGAAGCTGGGATAGGAACTGTATCCTTTGCTTCTACTGCTGCTGGATCAACAACTGCATAATCGACAGAAAGAACTGGTACTGGTACTGGATCTACTGATGCTCTGACTTATGAGGCGGCTCTGCTGCTTCATCGACGACTGGATCAAGATCAGAATCAACAACAGAAAAAACTGCTGCAGCATCAAGGTCTAAGATGGCTTAGCTTTCTGTCTTGGCTGTCTGTCTGGCTCTCAAACTGGATCTCTATCTCGAACATAAGACTCAGAATCACGAGCATCTAGTTAGGGCATTCATGCTACTATTGAACCTGGGCCTGGAACTGGGCGAAGAGATGCTAGTAGGGATGGAACTTCAAAAACTGCTGCTCTTGGTGGTGCTTCTAGCTCTAGAAATTATTCATCCCTAAGATCAGATTCTTTATCTCAAGACCAAGACTCGGACTCTTCACCTCGACCACGAAAGCCTGGATCTGGAACATCTGGCTGGATCACGATCACAAAGGTCAGAATTTAGTGTTTCAACGGGAACTGGAGATGCATGTATAACTGGCTTGCCTGGCTATGGTAGTAGTAGCTTGGCTGCTGGCTTGGCCTAGTTTTGGCTTTGTCCGGCTGACTGGGAAAGGTAGTAGTAGTAGCTTTCTGGCTGGCTTTGGCTTTGTTTGGATTGGTGAGTAGTAGCTGGTAGCTTCCGGTGCATCTGGTTGACGTCAGCGAGAATCTTCTCCGGGATCTCTCTTTCCGGGTTTGCCTGCCTTGAAATGATAGTTTCTTAGAGGGATGATCCGCTTTTGAATCTTTAATGATTGGTCTTTCTCTTTCCGTTTCGTCAAGTGTGAACCCTGATCCGAGTAAAGCGGATCCCACAAGCAAGTTGGTCATTCCTGTCCCAGTATTCACTGATTACGGATTTCCCTCGTTTCTGAGAGAGAAGCTGGGCTCGTAGCTACTATCTTTATCATACGATTATGATCAGACTCTGATGTTCACGACTCACCTGCACGAAAAGGGCTTGTTTTTGCCTAGTTGAAGGTGGACTTCCCATTCCCTTCCTTCGAGTCTGACTAGCTATTAGGAAACTATCCGAGTAGCGCACTATCTTCTTTCCTAATCTTTTCTCTCTTAATAGGTAATAGGAAGCTCTTACTGTCTATAGCTTTATACCACGATGGCATTAGACCCATTAGAATGCATTATTTGTAGCCGCCATCTTTCCACTGACCCCTATCTAGTAGGAGGGCTTTGGAATATTGGTTACTGGGGATTGTTCTTACCCTCTCCTAGTAGCGTACAGGCGAAGGGCTGAAAGTGAATTGAGAACAGAACGTCTTCCTACATTCTTTCAATGAGTTAATGAGGATGTTGAACTTTTTTGTCTAAAGTAAAGTGAGGACAGTCTTCTTTGATTTGGCTCAAGTAAGGAGTCCCATTTGAACTAGATCGATGGCACGCGACATGATCGAAGACCCAGCTTCTACTACCGAGTCTACTCCTGTCCTTCCTACTACTGCCCAAGCAGTAGCAAGCGTTCCAGTTGAGGGCATGACTCCTCAAAGGGTACCGCTGAGTGACTTTCTCCAGCTAAAAGAGAGTCCAAGACCTCATCAAGATGTTTGGCAATTTTCTGGCAGCACAGTCCCATTCTTCACAACCGCTTGTATCACCCAACCAGAGCCAGACCACTCAAGTCAGCCCTTACTGGATATATAAGGCAGTCTCTTTCTCCTTACCGACTTTCAGTTTATCCCCCATGCCCTACCCAAAATGTCTCACCTACCTTCCCTCCTCAACCTCCATTGTTTACCTTCTCCGCCGCACCCACTATCTCACCTCGCCCGGTCCTTCCCCAGACATTCACCCGTCGACCATTATGAGGAAGAGGAATTCAGGCAGGCTCACCACGCTCCTCAGACGGCTGTGCCAATCCAGTCATTGTTGAGCCCGCCTCCGGACACGAACAAGGAGGAAATCGAGAAGTTGAAAGAAGAGATGAGGAAGTAAAGAGGAACACACTTGTTGGGAGCCACCGATTTCAAGGACCTTTGCCTTTTCCCCCCAATTACCAAAGTAAGTTGAAAGTCCCTTATTTTGAGAAGTATGACGGCAAGGCTTGCCCCCAGACAGACCTGAAAGTCTATTTGGGGATATGTTCCAACTCGGCACCGACTATCTATTGCTTGTCCAGTTGTTTCAGAAAAGTTTGACGGGCTCGGCCCTTAGGTGATTCACGTCGCTGGACCAAAGTAAGATCAAGACGTGGAAAGACTTATCGGAGGCATTCTTGGCACAATATTCGTTTAACATGGAGCTCGTGCCACAGAGGTCAGACCTCGAGAGGATGTCTCAGAAGCAAAACGAAAGTTGAATTGAGTATGCTTACCGGTGGAGAAAGGCAGCCTCCCGTCTAAAGACCCCGCTCACAGAAGAGGATCTGATCACTTCCTTCCGTCGGACTCTAAAGAAAAGAACCCGTATCACACTCTCTTGGTTGGCCAGACCCTACCGGACTTTTCTACTCTGGCAAGAAAGGGGGCAAGAATTGAGGCCTCAGTTAAGGCAGGGGCCATGCAAGATATTCTGGGGCAGAGCAGTAGCACCGGAACTCTGGCGGCTAGCACTTCGACCGTGAAAACGAGCGCCAACAGAAGGACAGGAGAAGCAAAGAAGAGTGAAGGCGAAGTGCACCTGATCCTGCCAGCTCCAACACAGCAGGTCCAAGCAATAGGCCGAAGCCCTCTCCTTCGGACCCTCTGCGGATTCCCTCCCAGTTAGCCCAGCAACAGCAGCCGCAGCAGCAATTGGAAGAGAAAAAGAGAAGAGTATTCACTCCGCTGCCCTACACTCGATCACAGTGACTCCCGTACCTTGTGCAGCAAGGATACTTGGCACTGTTACCACCAAAGCCAGTGTCCGACCCACCGCCAAAGGGATTCAATCCCAACGAGCACTGTGATTATCACCAAGGCCGGGGCACTTAACTGAAAGCTGCAGGAATGCCACAGCTGACAGAATCCCTACCGCATTCTGTCATTTTCTCTAATAGTTGATGGAGGGTCAATCTTGTCCTACCTGTAAGTAAAGGGCGGTATGAATCCACTATACAACTATTGGATTCAGAAATCTGAATTCGTCTTATCGTAGATAGCGAAAAATGCGTTGATTCGGAATGTGTTCAGTTTAGGTGTCCTCACTAAATACTAAAGGGCGGATCTATTCTATATAAGCAATTCCCGGGCTAGATCCCATGAAAACCTTGCTTCCCCATCTTAATCTTAGCTCAGAACGACGGAACACTCTAAGAAAGGGAAGGCTAAATAGCCCTTTTATGAAACTAAGAGCGAAAAAAGGACCCGGAGGGCGCTTTCCTGTAATCAGGGAAGGAGAATAAGTTACAAGCTAACTGCTGCTCCTTCTGATAGCGCCATAGCAGAGACTCCTACTAGCAAGGGGCAGGTTGACTGGGATAGAAGGGCGTACCTCCTGGAATGGCCGTGGAATGGCCTCGGCCTTGGTTGTCTTGAAGACGCTTTAGCCCTTTCTTCTTGGAGTTACCTGGTTTTCATAGAGAGGAAGATCCGGAGCCCCTCTGAAAAGTCCTCTATTTAAGAAGGAATGCCCGCCTTGCTTCTTAGCGCAGCTTTCCTCAGCTCAGGATTGAAGACTAGCCGAAAGGCAAAGCAAAAGTCGGGGTGGATCTCGCCTGGCAGTCGGAGAAGGTTGATCCATTTCTTTCCTGTAAACACGAACACGCCTTTTAGAGTTTGAGAGAAAGACCCAAACCCTGGTTTGGGATGGATCCACGAGAAAGAAGCTTTCGAAGAGAGGCGCAATAAGCTAATTAGGCTGGGGGCCTACCATAGACTTTCATGTTAGAAAGCGTCGGTTGGGGTTCTGGGCACCATATCTCAACGTCGAAGTTACGAATCCTCTGAATAATCGTATGATGAAGATACTATCCCTGATCCGATAGACGAGGACTCGCTCTACTCTATTTATGCATTTATGCCTGGACGCAGGAAGAACGAAACGGGAGATCAAAGAATGGCTGAGGGGGTAGGCTGGTTTTTATCCCAAGTAGGAAACCCTATTATCTTACATAAGAGGTTGTTGATGATGCTCCTATTTCCCTCGGGCAACCATTATTCGACTGGGGAAGCCCCTCTTCTTCTATTGATCGGGGGATTGGAACTCTTCCTATAGATAGAAGGTGCGTAGCTTTGACTAATTGATAGAAGAAGGGGAGGGCCCGGTCATCATAACAAGGAGATGAACGACTCGATTCCTCGAAAGGGAAGAAATGGAAGTTCAAAAGCCAGTAGATGAATCCCCGTAGCCTACGACTACTTAAGTTCCCGTTCTTGCTTCTGCTGTGGCGGGAAAGGTTCCATAGGGAATAGGGCTTTCAACAGGGCTCGATCCGTTGAGAAGGCAAGGCTTGTTCAGTCACTCGAAGCTCTACTCTAAGCTTGCGATGGATTGCTTTCCTCTATTTAGAAAGCCCTTTACTAGTAGGGCCGCTTGCTTCTTTTGTCCGTTCTAGTGCTGCGACCAGTACCTCTTGCTCATAATAAAAAATGGAAGAAAACGTTCTACAAGAATTCATTCTTTGAGTATTCCGTGGTTTCCGGTTCTTTGCTATTGATCTTGCTGTGACATGGAGAAGATCGGACTTGAGAGGCTAAGGCCAGTGCTTTCCTGAGGGTCTACCTATAACTTAGGGCTTGCCTTAATGAGGGTGTGGTGGTAGGATGGAAGACAGGCTGGCAGGGGCAATGGATGGAACTGGAAGAGAGAAGGGGAAAGATATTCTTTCCATCCAGGTAAAGTGTCAATCTTTGATCGGGGTGGAGCGTACCGTGGAAGAACGGGGCAAGCAGCCCATGAGCTAAGCATTAGGTTAGGCCCAAAAAGGAGTTCTCCAGTTGAAGAAGGGAGCGCTATGAATATGAAGCTGGATTTCCGATTCAGAGACTCACTTGAGTGGACCGTTCAACTACGACTTCTACTTGTCATATGGGGCTTTCGGTTGGCGTTTAAGGTTGAAGGGGCTGGCAGTAAGGCTTTAAAGGGCGAGTACAAGGATTGGGATTGAAACGATCAGACGGAGGGTATATAGCTTCCCATGCCAAAAAAACTCTTTACTCATATCGGTAGTAGAAAGAGATTGATACATGTACCTATTTACTCGTTCGGTAGTCGATTTGTTCACTTGTTGGTCGTTTAGTTGTACGGGATTAGTTGCATCATTTGATCTACGATTCTCGGTTCGGTTGGTAGTAGGTGGCACACTCAGCTCTCGGCGATTTGAAGTGCTCGGGCATTGGAAAGACATCCCCCCTCTCGCATGACAGCCTCCCCATATCCATCATGCCTCTATACGGCTTTATTATAGCCCTCCTTCCTCAATCTCCATATCCGTTTATTCGATCTCGCACTCCGGGTCCTGTCCTCAGGGCTTTATCTCCCTCTTTCTCTCTATCCTCTTTCCTTAGGGCAATATCCCCTTCATCTCCATCTCTAGTTATCTAGCTATCATCCCTCATTCAATCATTCAATCTTTCTCTCTGGACAGGCCATCCCCAACCAATCACACTCTTTCCTATCCCTATCCCGGTCAGGGGCTTGTTG
>Ga0115844_100257_pt1 | contig 13989 bp, 11 predicted proteins | sample InSIn1gowninarea_FD_83858 | JGI IMG/M metagenome (GOLD analysis project Ga0115844, IMG submission 83858) | reverse complement strand
AATGCTGAAGGACATTTCTTCTACAAAACTCTATTTTAAAGAAGAAATTATTAAGTTTGTTTAATACATGATAAATAAGGTTTTACAGTTCTTCAGACAGCCTTGCCCATCTTGCTAGGTTTAGCAGCTCCTATCCCTGCAAAGAATCAATAGAAGAGTCATAATTTTAATTAAGCAGGACACTATAAAAAATAAAAATAAAGAAGCAAACTTCAATATTACCCATATAACATAAATTGAAACTATGAATGGCCTCCACAAACATGGAAAGACTCATCTCTTGCAAATGTAGAAATTGAAGGAGCATTTAGTGACAATGATCATGTGGTTTAGATCGGGGAAAGCAAATAAGGAGTAGGCACTCAAAGATAATTGTGGAGAAAAATGAATTTGGAGTGAAATCAGTGATTAGAGGTAAACTAGGCAAAAAATGTGCTTGAGTTTGCCAGCACGACACATATAACAGGTGGCATGACGCACATAGAGCACGCGGTGCACTAGGAGTTTTCACCCAGTGTAAATTATAACGAGCATGGCGCATATGAAGAGCATGACGCACTGGGTTCTTAATGCGGCGCATATAGCCTCAAGCCCGAAAATTTCTTGAAATTGCCCCAATTCACTTGTACCTTGCATGAATTCGCCAGATATCTAATCAGAATGCACATTCAGCATATGTTGATGCACCTTTGGGCCCAGATGCTTATCGAGAATATGAAGCCTTGCTATTGTAGGATTACCAAGACCTTGTTTTGAAATCTGACTTTGCCCAAAGATTTTCAGAAACAGATGAGGTTGGAAGCTCAGTACAAAATAAACAGGCGTTATGGGAAAGCATTGCTGTCAAGGAAGAGGATAGGTTGTGGCCAACTTCAAATGAGGCCACAATTTCCGGTATTGAAGACAATTCCCCTGGTAAGGGCTTAGATAATCTCAGGTCTACAATGACAAAGGAAGAGTCTTGGAAACAAATAGAAGTATCAGTGAAACACTTTCCTATGGTCTTCTGCCCACTTTCACCCAGATTCTTTGTTTTACTATCAGAGAGTGCCATTGCAGAACCATGCCTATCTGACAAGTTTCAAAATTATTTAAGCCCAGGGTTGCCACCAATTAGTATGGAGTTGACTTCTGATGGGGATGATATTCCACTAGGAGCAACTCTAATTGCAAACTTTCTTCATCATCTTGCTGGTCAGATGGATCTTAAAATGGAGATTTTTACTCTGGGCCCACAGTCACAAGCTAGTGGAAAAGTTTTGACAGATTTATCGAGCCTTTATGATATGGGAGGGTATACAAAATGATCAACGGGCTTACTACTTATAGACTGCTCTCTTGATCTTGTGAAACCATGTTGTCATGGTGATTCACTGGTTGATCGAATGTTCTCAACATTTCCTGGGAGGGACAGAAGCACATTCACTCCACAATCAACAGATAATGGTGCAACCAACACAGTTAGCTCATCTTCTTTGCGACATCATACAACCGATTTTAGAATTCCACTAGAGAGAATTTTCAAGCCAGGAAATTTTATGAACAATGGGGGCCATTTCTCTAATGAGGGTCTGACTACATTTTTAACAGGTTGGAAGGGGAGTTCTAGTTTGCTAACTTTAGGTGCACATGATGATAAGAGTAGAAATCTTTGCCTAGAGAAAGGGTGCAGTCAGCTAGATCCAATGTATAGGTCACTTGCTTCTTCTAGAAGTTGTAACTATGTGCACTGTTTAGAAGCATTACTTGAGAGACGAACAAAAGATGGGATGCTTCTTATAAAGAAATAGCTCCAAGAAGCAATTTGTCAAGAAAAAGTTAGTATAAGAAGTCACCTTGGTGCTGTTACAGCATCTGGCTTGCATTCCTTCATGAATGCCTTAGCCTCAAACCCAACAAGCATCATGAGAAATAGAGGGATCATCCAACTAGCAAAAGCTGTGGAAGTGGCCCTGGGTGAGCCATGGAGTATGTGTTGGGAGGCTTTTGCAAGTGCAGAGAGAATGTTGATGCTAAGTGCTAGAGATACAAGACAAAGTATCTCTAGTCAAATACAAGATCTTATTAATCGAAGTGTTATATGGAGAACCCAAAATCAAGGCACGGGTCATGAACCTTTCAATCCGAGATGCCATAATCCTTTCAATTGTTGGGTATTCCTTGGCTGGGGAAAGTTTCAAAAGTTCTGGCTCTGGAGGTCCATTCTCATAGGAAGAGAAACATTCTTTGAAAGAAGCAATTGTAAAACCTTATTTATCATGTATTAAACAAACTTAATAATTTCTTCTTTAAAATAGAGTTTTGTAGAAGAAATGTCCTTCAGCATTGTTAATAATGTGAATCTTGAAGTGAAACCTTATTGAAGATCCCTTTTGCCTACAAGCATTATTGAACGTTTCTAAAGACCAAACCCTAGACTTAAAAATTAAAATGACTCTTCTTGACCAAAATAACATCTGTGACTGCAAATGACTTGAAATGAATTTTGATGATTTTTGGGGAAATTTTGACCAACCCAGTAGATATAAATATGAGGGAAACCAAGCCATTCCATCAGTCAATGGCATGCCCCTAGCGGAATGCAACTGAGTGAATGGAGCAAGACACCTAAAACTGAAATTCTTAAAGAGTTTTGATCTCTGACGGAGGACTGACCAGACCGACTCTAACATTGGCTCCAATGGGGGATGGTAGCTCCTTGGAGATGCCAAGAATAGCATATCTTTGAGAGAGCAGACAGTGCTTTTGTCCATTGGGCTATGGAGTCAAAACATGAAAACTGACATTATGCAGATGAACTATGACTGAAGACTCAAACTGAAAACCATAATAAAACCAGACATGACTAAATCCTAACTAACAAACTGGAAAGATGTTCATATTTGAGTTTATTCAACAAACCTACCCTAATTACTCTTTCCACCACCCAGTCAAGTGAGATGGAACAGCCAATACAACTAGGTAAGCATTATGGCTAATATTTGATTTCATCCCGAATGCTTTCTGATGCGCAGGAAAAGGGAAGAATCGAAAGGTAACTCCCATGGAAACTTGGAATCAAGTTCACTACTGACAAACTTGCAAAGCATGAATTGGCCGGATGACTTCAAGAATGCTGTAAAAGGATCTTCATAAGCATCATCCTTGATTTTCATTAACATATTACTACTCTGGTCCAAGTAATCTTCATAGCTGGATATTGAACCTTTCCTCACACCTGGATTGTCATTCTCTGATGATTGTAGCAAGCTGTCAAAAGGATCCTGTATTTTGTGAAGGACCAAACTTTGTTGTTGTTTCCAATCAGAACAAAAGTCTCCTTTATCAATCTCCTCATATGACTGCAAACTTTGATCTGAGCTTTGTAATGAAAAATCCATCAAACAAGACAATGAAGGTGGCCTTGGAATCATATTATTATCAACATTCTCTTTTATCACATGGTTGGCTGATGGAGAAGAATTTTTACAGCAAACAGAATCTAACACATGAGCAAAAGGATCATCAAAAACTTGAGGATACTGCTGCAATGTATCTATTGAAACTGTATGATTTCCTATTGGCTGTTCATCTTTTTCTTTAGAGATATTATGAATATTCTGCCTTATAAACTGAAATGCTTCGTAACAGAAGGGTACAGAATCCTCTTGCATCATTAAATCATGTATTTCAACTGCCTCACCTTCATCTGTAATCTGACCTTTAATTGTGTGTGGTGGCTGCAAATCTAGTTCTGTATCCAAAATGATTTCATCAATCATCTCAGGGGAAGATTTCTTATTAACGATCTGCTCAAAAATTTCACCATCTGTCTCATCTTCAACTTTAAAACTAAGAAATTGTTGATTTCCTACAAACTTTTCATTTGAAGATTTACTATGCAATTTACCCTGCAAAAACTGAAATGATTCAAAACAGAGAGGTAAGGAATCTTCTTGTATCATTTGATCATATATGCCAGCTTCTAAGTCTTCATGTGCAACCTGACTATTAATGGCATTTGGGGGTTGGAACTCTGAATATAAGAAGTCTGTAACAAAGTTTTCATCGCCCTCAAGAGGATCCAAATCAAGATTTTTCGATAGGTTATGTCTAATTGCATGGAAATTATCTCTAATGAACTGACATGAATTAAAGCACAAAGGCAAAGATCCTTCACTTACTTCAAAATCTGCTGCACTTTCCTCATCATTTCCATAGCTAATATTCCTCAGTTGATCACTGTACTCGAGCTACCGTAAGCGAACTTCCTCATCCCACAAACTAGCTACTGATTTGTCTGCAAGATTATCTTATGTTTGGCGAGCATAATCATCATCATCATACTGATCAAACTGAGGAAAATCGTCAGTATAAAACACGTCATCAAGAATACATGTCATATCAATAGGTCTTTCTTCTCGAAGATGATCTATAAAATAATCCTTATGACTACTGAGACAAGAAACAAAATGTTTTGGATCGGCCACTTGTTCATGAACGTCATTTTCATCTTTTGCAGTCATTTTCCTCACGATATCTTCTACTTTGGGCCCACTTTCACAAGCTATTGGAAAAGTTTTGACAGATTTATCGAGCCTTTATGATATGGAAGGGCGTATAAAATGATCAACAGGCCTACTACTTATACATTTCTCTCCTGATCTTGTGAGACCATGCTGTCATGGTGATTCACTGGTTGATCAAATGTTCTCAGCATTGCCTAGGAGGGACAGAAGCACATTCACTCCACAATAAATAGATAATGGTGCAACCAACACAATTAGCTCATCTTCTTTGCGGCATCATACAACCGATTTTAGAATTCCACTGGAGAGCATTTTCAAGCCAGGAAATTTTATGAACAATGGGGGCCATTTCTCTAATGAGGGTCTGACTGCATTTTTATTAGGTTGAAAGGGGAGTTTTGGTTTGCTAACTTTAGGTGTGCATGATGATAAGAGTAGAAATCTTCGCCTAGGGAAAGGGTGCAGTCAGCTAGATCCAATGTATGGATCACTTGCTTCTTCTGGAAGTTGTAATGATGTGCACTGTTTAGAAGCATTACTTGAGAGACAAACAAAATATGGGACGCTGCTTATAAAGAAATGGCTCCAAGAAGCAATCCGTCAAGAAAAAGATAGTATAAGAAGTTGCCTTGGTGCTGTTATAGCATCTGACTTGCGTTCCTTCATGAATGCCTTAACCTCAAACCCAACAAGCATCATGAGAAATAGAGGGATCATCCAACTCGCAAAAGCTGCAGAAGTGGCCCTGAGTGAGCCATGGAGTATGTGTTGGGAGGCTTTTGCAAGTGCAGAGAGAATGTTGATGCTGAGTGCTGGAGATACAAGCCAAAGTCTCTCTAGTCAAATACAAGATCTTATTAATCGAAGTGTTATATGGAGAACCCAAAATCAAGGCATGGGTCATGAACCTTTCAATCCGAGATGCCATCATCCTTTCAATTGTTGGGTATTCCTTAGCTAGGGAAAGTTTCAGAAGTTCTGGCTCTGGATTTCCATTTTCATGGGAAGAGAAACATTCTTTGAAAGAAGATATTGTAGATGCGATTCTTAAATTTTCTCTCGGTATCAACATTGGTTTCCTTCATGGTTTAGAGGGGACATCAGAATCACACTGGCAAAACTTACAGTCGAAGAATATCAATGAAGCCCCCAACTAGAGCAATCATGTGAAGTTGAAGATCATAGTTCCATTGATTTTGGTGAATCAGTGGGGCAGCTGGGACGATGAGTCCAATGCTCAATGTGGCTGCCTGCATCGGCATTCACCAGGTATTACTTTGTTGTTATTGAGTGTGATAGTTCTGGAACCTCCGGTTACCTTTACAAAGGATGTGATGGAGTGGAGTTTGAAAGGCCTTCAAATGTTCTAGACTTGCATTTCATTCCAGATGATATGGAATTTGATCATCCTCCTCAAGATGTCACAACAAAGGTTCCAACCAATTATCTAGCTCCAGATTTTCACACCCCTGCATTGTAGCACAGTAAAGTGAATATAGCCTAGGATGATGATGGGGCTCTTCGTGTTAAGACTCTGCATCATAAATTTGAACCACACCAGCTAAATGAAATGGATTTCAAGGCTTATTTGGCATCATATGATGAAGTATCTGATGGTGATGATAATGATGATCACAGTCAAGAAAATGGAGAGGATGGTGAGAACAAGAAGAAAAGCTTAAGAGAGAAGTATAGATCCCTTCTTCTTGAGTCTGGGAATCCTTCAGAAGAAAGGGAGGATAAAGATGACAAAGACATGGAGATAACTTTCAACACTGGCCTAGAGGAGCTAGGCAAGCGTATTCTTGAGAAGAGCAAGAAAATAATTCTGAGGAGACAGTTGGGGAGGCTTATTTGCAAAAAGGAAGTGAAAAGAGAAAAGCAAGGAAACAATCTGCAAACAAATCATCCGAAGATGAAACCAGTACTGATTGAGAGGATGCCAATGACGAAGAAAAAGATAATCAGTCGGAGATTTCTTTTTAGATGATGAATCTGTCGATACTAGGAAGAAGACTCTACTAACTGTTAACAGTTCCAACATGAAGAAGACTGGTAAAAAGGAGGAAAAATTGAGATCTCTGTCAACAAAACTGAAATAGGAAGATGATGCAACCGAAGCTGAGTTAGAACTATTGCTTGCAGATGATCACAGATTTGAAAATGGTGTGCGAGGACACAATTTAAAAGCTAAGAAATCCAAAGGCCGGAAACATGATGTTCCAAGTAAGGACAAACTACCCACAGTTGATTGTGATGATCCAAGATTTTCTGCTCTCTTCACATCTCATCATTTTTCCATAGATCCCATGGACCCGCAGTTTAAAAGATCCGCAACTTATAGCCGCAGCATAGTCCAAAAGCCAAAAAATCGCTGAAATCTTCCTCCATCACCCAAAAAATGCACATGAGTTTGACAAGCTGAGCCCCCATCATTACCCTTTGTCCAAATTTGATTCTTCAACCACTATAGTGACGAATGTGTTCAGTCTAGATGAGAATTTGTGCAAGCTTGCTAAGGAAACTCTGTCTTCCTGGGGAAATAAACCAGGCTTCTGCTCCTGTCTCTTGGGGATCATCACTGCCAAGGATGTGGATACGCAAATATAATACTCGTTGGTTGGCATCACTAGCATATTGAGGTGCACACTATTCTTCATGAATTTTCTGCTATTCTTCAGATCTCGTGGAACATCAAACGAACACTACAGCTGATATGTAAGTGATGAATGGACGAGCGTCCTGGCTCGGAAACGTTGTGATTAAGCCAGATCAGATGCAGGTGCTCTTTATCTAATCAGAAGGCACCATACTATCAAAACAATGTAATGGAAAAAGGAAAATGAAACAGTGAAAGATCGAATCGCCTACATTTAAAACAAGGACATCTGTCATAACAGAGGAATAGAAACAGATGGTCTATTTTGTCTTCAGCCACGATTTCATGAGACCCACGCTACAATTTTTGTCTTTTAATTGGTTATCAACAAACAAATGTAACGATGTTCCTTTACAGGTAGTTGGCCTTTCACCTTCTGTCAATAATGTTTAAACGATCCCCACTTTGGGTCGATCAACTTTCCCATATTGAAATTTATTTATTTTATGGAAAGTCTTTTTGAAGAAGGGGTTCTGAGTTCTGGAAAATAGTGGGAGAGGTGTGAAGGAAAACTTCACTGTACAGTTTTTGACAGGGATTTAATGAAAAGATACAGCTCTAACTCCTGAGATTCTTGTGGTGTGAATTTAGCATTTGTCTTTCCTTTTGTTTCATATGTAGCTTGTTATGTTTCACATTTCATTTCATAATCATTTCTAAATGAATACTTTTAAGTGACAAGGGAAGAATCCAGTTTACTACTCTGCCTTGGGAAGGTATTCATGTTTTGTGTTTTCTTCTGTTTGATAAGGATTCATCTATTGCTCTTGTCAAACTCTCAGCAGTCTTTTCATTCCATATGATTTCAAAATTGAATGCCAAATTTATTGCCTGTCTTGCCTCCTGAGATAATCTGTGTCTCAGATTTAATCTCTCTACTCATGTTGTTCTTGATCCCTCGCTGCCCAGAAAACCCAGTCATTTATCAAAATACCCTTTCTTATCTATTTACTAGCCTAAAATTAGTTTTCCATTTTAAGTCATCTCACACCCTATTGCTCATTTTATCGAGATTGACTAGAGAGAGCCCTCTCCTATCCTCGTAGGGCTAGCTACGAGGCTGAGCTTGGTTTGATGTTGCCTCGAGTTTTTCCTTCTTCAGCTTGAGGCAAATTCAAGTGCTACCATAGTGGTGACCATACTGGGGAAAGAAAATGGCTTGCTTGAAGATTGTTTTGCCCCAGTTCATATCTCAAGTTCAGATCTGATGGTTGATGGTGGACAATGATCAGATAGAAGACGGCTGAAATCATTCACCTGGAGACTCCATTCACTGAAGGATCCAACAATCGGTGCTTCATGGTGACTCCACTAGAGGACTAGCTCTTTCTCTGAGAAAATGGAAGGATCTTACACAGAGTTCAGGTATCCAAAGTGGAATGGTATTCAAGTTCTACTTTGCTTTCTTCTAAATTACTTCTTCGTTGTTCTTGAAGCTACCCTGAAAGTTTTTCAAAAATTTTTGTATGATAAAGGTGATCAAAATCTTCACTCGATCTATTCAAAAAGTGTAAATAGTGAGTTTCCCTTTGATCCTAGCTTCCTTACTTTTCCTACGCCTTATGATGACTCTCTTCAGAGTGATGAGCCTAAAGAACACAATCCTGATCCCATCGCTCTTGGATATATTCCTACAGCTGTTATAATCCCAGATAGGTATAGATCTCTTGTTTTACCTTTTGTTCTTCATGCCTTCCCTAAAAACTATGATCTATACTTGCCAAGATTTGACAGTGAAGGTAAGAATGTCAATGCTAAGCAACATGTGTAGAATGTTGAGACCTTTTTAGACCTTCTCAAAATTGATGAAGGAGATGTCAGTATCAGGCTTTTTGCTCTTTCTTTGCAAGGAAAGGTCAAGCGTTGGTTAAAAGCCCTTCCTAATCGGAGCATCACTGATTTATAGCAGTTCATTAAAGTTTTTCTTGACAGATGGAGGATCAGACAAAACCTTTTCCTTATCGTAGAAGAGTACAATCAGCTGAAAAGACTGCCAGGGGAGACAGTACAACAATTTTCAGTCAAATTTAATCAAGTTTATTATTCAATGCCGGTTGATATAAGACCCCCTCCTGGATCTACTCTCTTGCACTACACAGGTGCCTTTGATCTAGAAATGGAGTTTCAGCTAAGAGAAAAGAATGTAGCAACACTTGAACAGATGCAAAACAATGCAGTAAATGTAGAGGATCATTTGCTAATCAGAAGGGCAAGGTTGAAAGAAGAAGAGATGGAAAAGGCGGATCTAGAGAAAACTACACCTTCAGAGGAAAAGCTTGACATTTTGGTGAGTGAAGTAGAAGATATCGTGAGGAAAATGACTGCAAAAGATGAAAATGACGTTCATGAACAAGTGGCCGATCCAAAACATTTTGTTTCTTGTCTCAGTAGTCATAAGGATTATTTTATAGATCATCTTCGAGAAGAAAGACCTATTGATATGACATGTATTCTTGATGACGTGTTTTATACTGACGATTTTCCTCAGTTTGATCAGTATGATGATGATGATTATGCTCGCCAAACATAAGATAATCTTGCAGACAAATCAGTAGCTAGTTTGTGGGATGAGGAAGTTCGCTTACGGTAGCTCGAGTACAGTGATCAACTGAGGAATATTAGCTATGGAAATGATGAGGAAAGTGCAGCAGATTTTGAAGTAAGTGAAGGATCTTTGCCTTTGTGCTTTAATTCATGTCAGTTCATTAGAGATAATTTCCATGCAATTAGACATAACCTATCGAAAAATCTTGATTTGGATCCTCTTGAGGGCGATGAAAACTTTGTTACAGACTTCTTATATTCAGAGTTCCAACCCCCAAATGCCATTAATAGTCAGGTTGCACATGAAGACTTAGAAGCTGGCATATATGATCAAATGATACAAGAAGATTCCTTACCTCTCTGTTTTGAATCATTTCAGTTTTTGCAGGGTAAATTGCATAGTAAATCTTCAAATGAAAAGTTTGTAGGAAATCAACAATTTCTTAGTTTTAAAGTTGAAGATGAGACAGATGGTGAAATTTTTGAGCAGATCGTTAATAAGAAATCTTCCCCTGAGATGATTGATGAAATCATTTTGGATACAGAACTAGATTTGCAGCCACCACACACAATTAAAGGTCAGATTACAGATGAAGGTGAGGCAGTTGAAATACATGATTTAATGATGCAAGAGGATTCTGTACCCTTCTGTTACGAAGCATTTCAGTTTATAAGGCAGAATATTCATAATATCTCTAAAGAAAAAGATGAACAGCCAATAGGAAATCATACAGTTTCAATAGATACATTGCAGCAGTATCCTCAAGTTTTTGATGATCCTTTTGCTCATGTGTTAGATTCTGTTTGCTGTAAAAATTCTTCTCCATCAGCCAACCATGTGATAAAAGAGAATGTTGATAATAATATGATTCCAAGGCCACCTTCATTGTCTTGTTTGATGGATTTTTCATTACAAAGCTCAGATCAAAGTTTGCAGTCATATGAGGAGATTGATAAAGGAGACTTTTGTTCTGATTGGAAACAACAACAAAGTTTGGTCCTTCACAAAATACAGGATCCTTTTGACAGCTTGCTACAATCATCAGAGAATGACAATCCAGGTGTGAGGAAAGGTTCAATATCCAGCTATGAAGATTACTTGGACCAGAGTAGTAATATGTTAATGAAAATCAAGGATGATGCTTATGAAGATCCTTTTACAGCATTCTTGAAGTCATCCGGCCAATTCATGCTTTGCAAGTTTGTCAGTAGTGAACTTGATTCCAAGTTTCCATGGGAGTTACCTTTCGATTCTTCCCTTTTCCTGCGCATCAGAAAGCATTCGGGATGAAATCAAATATTAGCCATAATGCTTACCTAGTTGTATTGGCTGTTCCATCTCACTTGACTGGGTGGTGGAAAGAGTAATTAGGGTAGGTTTGTTGAATAAACTCAAATATGAACATCTTTCCAGTTTGTTAGTTAGGATTTAGTCATGTCTGGTTTTATTATGGTTTTCAGTTTGAGTCTTCAGTCATAGTTCATCTGCATAATGTCAGTTTTCATGTTTTGACTCCATAGCCCAATGGACAAAAGCACTGTCTGCTCTCTCAAAGATATGCTATTCTTGGCATCTCCAAGGAGCTACCATCCCCCATTGGAGCCAATGTTAGAGTCGGTCTGGTCAGTCCTCCGTCAGAGATCAAAACTCTTTAAGAATTTCAGTTTTAGGTGTCTTGCTCCATTCACTCAGTTGCATTCCGCTAGGGGCATGCCATTGACTGATGGAATGGCTTGGTTTCCCTCATATTTATATCTACTGGGTTGGTCAAAATTTCCCCAAAAATCATCAAAATTCATTTCAAGTCATTTGCAGTCACAGATGTTATTTTGGTCAAGAAGAGTCATTTTAATTTTTAAGTCTAGGGTTTGGTCTTTAGAAACGTTCAATAATGCTTGTAGGCAAAAGGGATCTTCAATAAGGTTTCACTTCAAGATTCACATTATTAACAATGCTGAAGGACATTTCTTCTACAAAACTCTATTTTAAAGAAGAAATTATTAAGTTTGTTTAATACATGATAAATAAGGTTTTACAATTGCTTCTTTCAAAGAATGTTTCTCTTCCTATGAGAATGGACCTCCAGAGCCAGAACTTTTGAAACTTTCCCCAGCCAAGGAATACCCAACAATTGAAAGGATTATGGCATCTCGGATTGAAAGGTTCATGACCCGTGCCTTGATTTTGGGTTCTCCATATAACACTTCGATTAATAAGATCTTGTATTTGACTAGAGATACTTTGTCTTGTATCTCTAGCACTTAGCATCAACATTCTCTCTGCACTTGCAAAAGCCTCCCAACACATACTCCATGGCTCACCCAGGGCCACTTCCACAGCTTTTGCTAGTTGGATGATCCCTCTATTTCTCATGATGCTTGTTGGGTTTGAGGCTAAGGCATTCATGAAGGAATGCAAGCCAGATGCTGTAACAGCACCAAGGTGACTTCTTATACTAACTTTTTCTTGACAAATTGCTTCTTGGAGCTATTTCTTTATAAGAAGCATCCCATCTTTTGTTCGTCTCTCAAGTAATGCTTCTAAACAGTGCACATAGTTACAACTTCTAGAAGAAGCAAGTGACCTATACATTGGATCTAGCTGACTGCACCCTTTCTCTAGGCAAAGATTTCTACTCTTATCATCATGTGCACCTAAAGTTAGCAAACTAGAACTCCCCTTCCAACCTGTTAAAAATGTAGTCAGACCCTCATTAGAGAAATGGCCCCCATTGTTCATAAAATTTCCTGGCTTGAAAATTCTCTCTAGTGGAATTCTAAAATCGGTTGTATGATGTCGCAAAGAAGATGAGCTAACTGTGTTGGTTGCACCATTATCTGTTGATTGTGGAGTGAATGTGCTTCTGTCCCTCCCAGGAAATGTTGAGAACATTCGATCAACCAGTGAATCACCATGACAACATGGTTTCACAAGATCAAGAGAGCAGTCTATAAGTAGTAAGCCCGTTGATCATTTTGTATACCCTCCCATATCATAAAGGCTCGATAAATCTGTCAAAACTTTTCCACTAGCTTGTGACTGTGGGCCCAGAGTAAAAATCTCCATTTTAAGATCCATCTGACCAGCAAGATGATGAAGAAAGTTTGCAATTAGAGTTGCTCCTAGTGGAATATCATCCCCATCAGAAGTCAACTCCATACTAATTGGTGGCAACCCTGGGCTTAAATAATTTTGAAACTTGTCAGATAGGCATGGTTCTGCAATGGCACTCTCTGATAGTAAAACAAAGAATCTGGGTGAAAGTGGGCAGAAGACCATAGGAAAGTGTTTCACTGATACTTCTATTTGTTTCCAAGACTCTTCCTTTGTCATTGTAGACCTGAGATTATCTAAGCCCTTACCAGGGGAATTGTCTTCAATACCGGAAATTGTGGCCTCATTTGAAGTTGGCCACAACCTATCCTCTTCCTTGACAGCAATGCTTTCCCATAACGCCTGTTTATTTTGTACTGAGCTTCCAACCTCATCTGTTTCTGAAAATCTTTGGGCAAAGTCAGATTTCAAAACAAGGTCTTGGTAATCCTACAATAGCAAGGCTTCATATTCTCGATAAGCATCTGGGCCCAAAGGTGCATCAACATATGCTGAATGTGCATTCTGATTAGATATCTGGCGAATTCATGCAAGGTACAAGTGAATTGGGGCAATTTCAAGAAATTTTCGGGCTTGAGGCTATATGCGCCGCATTAAGAACCCAGTGCGTCATGCTCTTCATATGCGCCATGCTCGTTATAATTTACACTGGGTGAAAACTCCTAGTGCACCGCGTGCTCTATGTGCGTCATGCCACCTGTTATATGTGTCGTGCTGGCAAACTCAAGCACATTTTTTGCCTAGTTTACCTCTAATCACTGATTTCACTCCAAATTCATTTTTCTCCACAATTATCTTTGAGTGCCTACTCCTTATTTGCTTTCCCCGATCTAAACCACATGATCATTGTCACTAAATGCTCCTTCAATTTCTACATTTGCAAGAGATGAGTCTTTCCATGTTTGTGGAGGCCATTCATAGTTTCAATTTATGTTATATGGGTAATATTGAAGTTTGCTTCTTTATTTTTATTTTTTATAGTGTCCTGCTTAATTAAAATTATGACTCTTCTATTGATTCTTTGCAGGGATAGGAGCTGCTAAACCTAGCAAGATGGGCAAGGCTGTCTGAAGAACTGTAAAACCTTATTTATCATGTATTAAACAAACTTAATAATTTCTTCTTTAAAATAGAGTTTTGTAGAAGAAATGTCCTTCAGCATT
>Ga0115844_100255_pt1 | contig 13999 bp, 18 predicted proteins | sample InSIn1gowninarea_FD_83858 | JGI IMG/M metagenome (GOLD analysis project Ga0115844, IMG submission 83858) | reverse complement strand
CAAGCATAGGTCTGTTTGAATTGAAATTCAAGACAGCCCATGCTATCGTGGTTTTCCCGAAGGGCGCACTTAGCCATTGGATTTCATCCAATGGTGCGACAAGGGGTAAATCCCCTTTGTAATCCCCTGACCAACATATACATGTTGGTAATTTCGATAAATCGAAATAAAGAGCAAAAGCAAAATGGCGATATATCATTTTTCAGTTAAAACGATTAGTAGAGGTAATGGACGATCGGCCGTTGCTTGTGCTGCATATCGTTCAAGTGAAAAATTGGTATGCGATTTTTATGGAAAAGAACAAGACTACACAAGAAAAACTGGTGTCGAATTTACAAAAATCTATGCACCTGAAAATACAAATACTGAGTTACTCAAGCGCCAAACACTTTGGAATGAAGTCGAAAAGGTTGAACGTAGAAAAGATGCATTACTTGCAAGAGAGTTTGAGATTGCATTTCCCAGTGAGTTAAACGCTGAACAGCGTGAAAATATGCTCAATGAACTTTGCCGAAACCTCGTTAAAAAATACGGTGTCATCGTTGATGCTGCTATTCATGCACCTCATACAGACAGTGGAAGTGATGAACGCAACTACCATGCACACATCATGTTCACAACCCGAAGTATTAATGAGCAGGGTGGCTTTTCAGCAAAAAAATATAGGGACTTCAGTCGTGACAATGGCACAGAAACTGTAAGCCACTGGAGAGAATCATTTGCAGAGTTATGCAATCATCACCTGGAACAAAATGGATTTGATGAACGTGTCGATCACAGAAGTTATGAAGACCAGGAAAGTGACCTAGAAGCAACTCAGCACGAAGGTCCTCAAGCGACATACCTCCGGAGACGAGGGATATTTACAGAAATTAGTCTGAAAAATGATGAAATTAAGCTACGTAATTTAAAAATCAAAAAGGTCATCGCACTGGATGAAAACATCAAAGTATCTGAGGATCTTGTTCAAAAAGTACGAAGTGAGCTTCAGTTTCAATACTCTCAAGCTGAGTATTCAGAAAAAACTTCTCAGAAACTTTATGAATTCCAAAATGAAGAATTATCAAAATTAACAACAAAATTAGACACGATGAGTTCTGCAATATCAGAACTACGCAAAAAAGAGCCTTTATTTTTTAAAACAAAATGGATCAATCAAATAAATGACCTGATCGACCAACACAACACCCAACTAGACATCCAAAAGCATATTTCTGGTCTTAGTGAAATAGAAAAAAAAGAGAGATATTCTGATCATTTAAATAAATGGACAGAAGAAAATCAGCTGCTCCAGCCTAAAAAGTCTTTTGCAAAATTTGACGAACCGAACATCACTGTTAAACAACGAAAACTTAATGATCAAATTTCAAATATAGATCATCAAATTTCTGAAATATCACGCAGAGAAACTGAGTATCAAGAGTATGTACGCGATCAAAGACTGGAGATCATAAATAGTTATATATTTGAAGAAGATAACTATGGAAATAAATACTTTAGTCCTCAAAATGGTGAAAAACAAAAGCGACTATATGCAGAAGAAATGGAAGATCTAAAAATCCAAGAATTGCATGCGGCTTTTACAAAAAAAATTGAGACCGAAGCGCAGCAAGAGTTTTCCCAAAAAAGAGCAATACAGCTCGAAAACGACCGAAAAGATCGTGAATCTAGAGAACAGCAGTTACGTAAAGAACGAGAGCAACAAGAACAACGCTATGCACAAGAACGAGAGCAACAAGAACATTTGGCATTTGTAAGACGCCAAGAACAAGAAAAACAGCAGAGAAATGAGCCTAAAAAGCCAGAAAATGACAATAACCATGACTACACGCCTTAGAAATCCCATTTAAGCGCAAAAAAACGGGGGTTTTAGCGACTTTTGATAGAAATACAGTAAAACTATAGTTGATAAAAATAAAATCGCTTAGAACGCAAATGAGAGCCTTTTAGCGAGTATCTACGAGCGACACAACGAAAGTTTGCTTATTCCCCCTCTGAAAAACCGTTTTTTATTGAATTACTGGGGACAGTGATTAGCGAGTGTCTACGAGCGAAGTATTGATGCTTTTGCTCGTCAAAAAGCATGAGCATAGCGAATGCATTATTCATGTTTTGCTTTTTGAATCCTTGATCATATATGCAAAAAACTGCCCCCCACGAAGCGAGTGAAACGAGCTTCAATAGAGTACGAGCTTTAGCGAGTACCAAGGGCAGTTTTAATAACTCACTTTGGAAATAAATTCCCTTTTATTCTTTTAAAAAGCTTTTAAAAGCTTTTAGACCCTCTGAAAACCTTATGCAGCAATAGTTTCAAGCGTTAAAAGGGTACAAATAGCATGATAAAGGGTACAAATAGCATGATTTTATCGTTTAAAAGGGTACAAATAGCATGATTAAAGGGTACAAATAGCATGATAAAGGGTACAAATAAATTATTGTACCCTTATGTTTATTGGTGTACATTGTTTTCTCATAAGGGTACAAAAATCATGTTCATTTTTTATAAGGTTTGATATCTGAATGAATAAAGAAAATAGTTATGATAAATCTTATCCAGTAACAACAATGGCTATTCAAAACAAAGTTACTGAATGCTTTAAAAGCATGTCTGTAGATGAAAAAAGAATTTTAATTATGGCTTCTCCGATTGCTAGAAATGTCGATGCAAGTGAACAAGATCAAATCTTAATATCTGCTCAACAATTTGCTGATGACTGTGGTATCAAAGTCAATTCTGCTTATAAACAAATTGAAAATGCGTCAAAAAAACTAGTAGATCGGTCCTTTTCATACGTTAATGATAGGGGGAAAAAGGTCTACTCTAACTGGGTAATTGATGCTACTTATGAAGATGCAGGGATATCTTTAAGGTTTACATCTATTGTTTTGGTGATGTTGAAAATTTTAGATAAATACAATCCATACACTCGTTATAAAAAAGATGTAGTTCTAAAATTAAAAAAAGACTACTCAATAGACTTTTACCATTTAGCGAAAAAAAATCAGGCAAAAAATGGCTTTGAATTAACGCTAGATGAAATGTTTACAGAGTTTGGTTTACCAGAATCTTATAGAGATTTGAGGAACTTAAAACGAAGAGTTTTGAAGAGCTCATTAGATGAAATTAATGAATTTACCGATGTAACAGTTGACTATAGTCCAGTTAAAAAAGGACGTTCTGTTGTCGGCTTTAAGTTCACTGTGAAAGAAAAATCTAAGCCAAAATTAATAGCTCCTGAGCGAGATCCAAAAACAATAGATATGTTCTGCAACCTGTCTGATGCTCAAATTAACAAGTACAGTGCTATTTTATCTAAACTTTCTGAGCTATCAGACCTAAGTAACTTCCAGGACTATCCTAGTTTTGCCCTTTGGATTAGTGGCATCTTACGAGATCCGAAAAGTGTAAGAGAGGAAACAGCAAAGCGGATTTTTAAAGCTCTTCATAGCAAGACGGATTTTAAACCATGAAAACTAGAGCTGAATTAGATGCAATGAGCCATCAAGAACTCAAAGACTATGAGCAAATTTTACTTGCTCTGTGGACACCAAGAATGGCTATTGAAAGTGACATTGAAAGGTTAAGCACTAATCGCAACGAATTATTAGAAATTTTTAATCAATTAAAAAATCCTGATGCTCCTGAAAATGAGCGTTTAAAAAATTCTATTTTATCGCTCAAATATAAGATTGAAGATTTAGAAGATAAATTGGATGATCTTATTCAAGATAATCGCTTAAATCGTGCAGATTGAATTATTCAGTTTATTTAATTAAAACCGTGAAACATTGATCAAAGAATAGGCGTGGAACGTGAATAGTCACAAAAAAGCCGTTCCAGTGCGCTGAACCCTGGAACGTCTTAGTATAAGTTTATGATTTATATCGAATAAAAAACAGTATTTCGTATAAGGTGTATTATGTTAATTTTAGATTTACTAAAACTATTTTTTGAGAACTAGGCTGTTATGGGAACTGTAAAGCTCAAATCTTCTGATGAAGTTTTTCAATTAAAAATTAGTCTGCTAGGTAGTGATCCTGAAATCTGGAGAACTATTCAAATTTCATCGGCAGCTACTTTATCTAGGCTCCATAAGGCAATTCAATCTGCTTTTGATTGGGAAGATAGCCATTTACATGAATTCACGACTATTAAGCATGAAAAGATCAATAAAAGACAAAAATTGAAAGAAGTTCTACGTGTAGGTAAAAAAATTATATATACATATGATTTTGGCGATTGTTGGGAACATTTGATTACTGTAGAAAGCAGACAATCTCCTGATTTAAATAAAAAATATCCATGTTGTATAGATGGTCAAAATCATGCTCCATTTGAAGATATTGGAGGAATTTTTGGATATCTTGATATTTTAGATGCATTACAAGACCCCAAACATCCAAGATATGACGATTACATGCTAATTATCGAGGATGAAATAGGAGAGATAGAGTTTGATCCGACCTACTTTAATTCACATGATATTAAGTTTTAAACCTGATTTAACATAAGGGCTGTTATACGAAATTGCAACTAAATATAGTTGCAATTATTATTTAAAAGTAACTATACTTAGTTGCAATAGCAGTAGGGCTGAAGTATGGGTAAAACGGAAAAGTTACTGGAAAAATTTGGAAATTCAAAAAATACATTTCCGTATAAAGATTTAGTCGTTTTACTGAATCAGCTCGGCTATGAAAAATTTGAAATGGCAGGCTCTCGTGTCCGTTTTTTTAATACGAAAACTGAACACATGATTTTACTGCACAGGCCACACCCTGAAAATGAAATCAAAGGTGGGGCTTTGAAATCTGTAAAACAGGCACTCAAGCAGGAGGGATTTTTATGAGCTATTTAAAATACAAAGGTTATCTAGGTACAATTGAACCTGATCTTGAAACAGGTGAGTTATTTGGAAAGCTTGCATTTATCCGTGATCTCATCACTTATGAAGCAGAAACATTAAAAACTCTTGAACAAGCTTTTCAGGAATCTGTCGATGGATATTTAGAGTCTTGTGCTGAATTAGGTAAAAAACCCGATCAGCCATTCAAAGGTACATTTAATGTCCGTATTAGTCCTGAGTTACACCGTAAAGCTGTTTTAGCATCAAGTGATAATTCTCTTAATGCTTTTGTAAGCGATGCGATTCAAGAGAAATTAATGCGTTTAGGTGCTTAATTTATTGAAGCCTAGATTGACATCTAAAAATTGAAAAAATTAGTAAAAAAGGGAGCTTACAGCTCCCTTTTTTTTTGATTTCGCATAAGGTGTATTATGTTAATAATATAAATTCTTAAAAGCGTATTGATTTAATAATAGAAAAATTATCAGAGTAGGTTATGTTTAAAGTAAACGTTCAATTATCAACCAACAATGATTGAAGATTTATATCTTATATATGTTAATTTCATTAACATATATATACCAAATTAATAATTTCTTAAGTGAAATAATATGCTAAGTCAACATCATCACTTTTTAAAAAAATTTTCGATCAGTGATGCTGCTATAGCGTATAGAAAACCTCGCTCGACTATACTTAAATATATAAAAAGCGGAGATTTCGAACTTGACTACAATAACTTGATTGAATATAGCCAGTTAGTTAAAAAATTTGGTGAAATTAGTTCCCCTATACGGGACGAAAGAGATCAACAAATCAAAAAACTAAAAGATGAAGTTATGCATTTAAAAAAACAACTTAATTTTTTTAAATATACTTCAATCTCAAACAAACATAGATTAGTAATTTCTCATAAAGACTCCATTTAACATAATGGGCGTTATACGAAACGCATATAAAAATAGTTTTATATTTCAAAAAGTTATGTTATAAAAAATCGGGGACGCAAACCCGAAAAGCCGACTTGGAAACAAGTCGGCTTTTTTATGTTCGATTCTGTAAGCTTTTGCCAATAAAAAATGGAAGAACTTTGCAAAATTTACAATTTTGTATTAACATTTTTATATTAACAAAAAGCGATGCAACTATGGAAATTGAGTTTTCATGGGATGAGCATAAAGCAGATACAAACCTCAAAAAACATGGTGTAGCTTTTGAAGATGCAACATTGGTTTTTTATGATGCTCATGCCGTCTTCAAACAGGATCGCTTTGAGAATGGTGAATATCGTTGGCAAGCGATAGGTATGGTACATGGGCAAGCTGTTTTATTAGTGGCTCATACAGTACAAGACCATAATGGGATAGATCATATCCGTATTATTTCAGCACGACAGGCAGAGAAAAAAGAGAGGAAACAGTATGAACAAAACCGTTACTTACAAAGTGGATTTGAATAAGCCTCCTGTTTTATCTGAAGAACAAAAGGCAAGACTCGAAGCCCTGGCTAAACGCCCAGATAGTGAAATAGACTTTTCGGACATTCCTGAACTTGATAAAAGCTTTTGGAAAAATGCTGTCCAAAATCCGTTTTATAAGCCAACTAAACAAGTAACTACAGTACGCATTGATGCAGATGTCATGCAATGGCTAAAAGCACAAGGCAAAGGCTATCAGACACGTATGAATAAGATTTTACGTGATGCAATGCTGAATGATTTAAAAAATCACCCATAAAAAATGGAGCTTAAGCTCCGTTTTTTACAAACTATTTTTAAGCTTATAGAATCTAAATTCGGGGTAAATTAAACCTATAATAAAAAGAATGGTAAATGCTATCCATAGAAACAAAGCCATAGCTCTAAGCTGTTCTTCATTCCATGAGCTTGATTCCATATCTAAGAAAAAGATACTCTTCCAACCTTTAATACGATCAGCTCAACCCCATGAAATAATCCATTTGAACATTAAGCTAACTGCCAAATAAATAAGCACCCATACCCATGTAGACATAAATTACCTTATTATTTTTAATTACTTATCAGATAATTATAACTGATTTTCATAATCTTATTTAACGTTTCATAACTGTATAAAAAGCTCAGTATTAGATACTGAGCTTTTTTGAAAGAAAAAATAATTTTCTAAATTATTGAGATGAATATTTCAAAAGTTGCTCAAGAGAGATAGATGCACCACCACATACAATTACAAGAATATTATCTGAAGGTGAAAAGTCCATTTTTTTATTATATAAAGTTGCTAAAGTAGCACCACAAGCAGGTTCAACTAAAGTTCGATGGTCATCTAAAAATTTAAAACAAGCATCAATCGCTTCTTCATCTGTAACCGTGATTCCTTTAATTTCTTTTAATTGTGTAAGCTCGAAAGCATTCTTACAAACTTGCTGTGCAGCTAGAGTTGTCGCTACACCTGTAACTTTATCTAATTTAATATGTTGTCCCATTTTAATTGCTGTATTTAATGAAGCAGTTCCTTCCGTTTCTACAGCATAAATTGGAATATTTAGTTTATTTTTAGACAAGCCCTGACTAATACCTGATAGTAAACTTCCACCTCCAACGGATAAAACAACAGCACTTGGTATGATGCCGTCTTCAATTGTTTCATCAATAATTTTTGCTACTCCATCCCATAAATATTGATCATCAAAAGGATGGATATAAATTGCCTCAGAGTTAACAAACTGTAGAGCAAGTTCATTTGCTTCTGTCCAAATTTCACCATGCACGATAACCTCTGCACCTTGTTGACGCATGATGTCTATTGCTTTTTGAGAAGTTGTTTTAGGAACAACAATAGTCGCTGGAATGTTTAATGAATTTCCCATATAAGCTACAGAAATTCCCGCATTGCCGCCTGATGAACTAATAAACTTTTTGGCACCTTGTTCCGCATAGTATGAACAAGCATTCCCTATACTGCGTTGTTTGAAAGAACCAGATGGTTGTGTGGATTCCATTTTTAACCATATATTACAGTTATTTATATTACTTAATGTCTTAGATTTTAGAATAGGAGTTTTAATAATCATCGTGTTTAATAAACTTGAAAAGTAGTGGAATTCCACATTATAGCCTTATATTTTTTGACGTCTTAACTAAAGTAGTTATAGTGAATTCTAAGACTTATCCTATTCATTCAAAAAATAGCCCTCAACTGAGGGCTATTTAACATAAAATCTCTTATACGAAATTCATCTGTTAGAACCCAATTAAATCTTTAATTGGGTTCACATCAAATACTCTATTGATCACGATAAGCTCGAACTTTCTCAAAAATTGGATAAAAGTCCAGACCATCATCCTTCATATCTGAAATTATGACCGCAATTACTGCAATCGTAGTGGGCACTTTACCGTTCTTTTTATAGTTGGTAATGGAGTTCGCGTTCATATCTAAAAGCGCTGCAAATTCTTTAATAGAAAGGCCAGACTTACCTATAAGTCTTTGAAATTCTTCGTAAGGCATAGTTTAAAAAGCAGAATTGTTCTGATGGAAAAGTATAGCACAGATCATTTATTTACACTTAAACACATAAATAATGTGATTAGCACACTATTTATGTGTTTAAATATTCCCATATCCTTCTTTCAGGACATATGAAGAAGGTGTTTTTAATTATTTCTTCTTAAAATGAGGCATAACAATGGGTAATTTAAACTTGATTAATCATTTATACCTTTCTGAAAATTCTAGAAAAATTGGAACTCAACTCATTAAAGAGCTCTCAATTAATAGATCGAACAATCTGAGTTTATTTTTAAACGTTAATAAATGTTTTGACGATCGAGAAGCAACATTGGTATGGACGCAGCATCATCTTGATCAACATATAGATGATGATTACGAAGACGTTAAACGCGCTTTTTTAGCATTCTTTCCTGATGGAGCATTTATGCAATTTTGAGACTGTTAATTGAATAGCTAGACTCCCTGAATGGTCCTTTTAAAGGACCATTACACAATTTACAGTCCTACAGTCAGTTTACCTGTCACAGATTTTTGAACGCTCTATCAAAATCCAAAACTAGGACCATCAAATCCCTTCGTTTTTTCTTGTGCCTGCTTCTGCTTTTCTTGCTCTAGTAACTTTTGCTTATTCAATTCTACCTCATAGTAGGGTTTGTACAGCTCATAACGATTTTCAGCTCTCAACCGATTAATTTCTACAATCATGTCCTGTTTTTGCTGATAGCGAACTGGATCACTTTCTTTGGCAAACCGCAGTGCCTTATTCATCATCGGCACATCTTGCAGATTAGTATCGTATTTTTTATTGTAATCCTCATTGGATAGACAACTCACCTCATTCGGAACCTCTACCTTTAGCCCTCTAATTTCAATAATTTTGGTCGGTGCATAGCGCTGTAAGCTGTCATTAATCAGCTCTTCAGTTTTCTGCCGATACAACTGCAACTGTGCTTTGCCCATCCCTAACACATCTGCCGTGAGCTTTTGTGCACCGCCTTTCTCTGGCTGCTCAGGGTTATAACGCTTAAAAAACTGCTCCGGTGTTCGCTCAATACCATCAACATGGCGTTCACTGTAAATCAAATGCAAATGCGGCTGATCTTGTCCCGCCAAAGCGCCAGCATGATTATGAATCGCGCAAGTAAAAGGATAGCGATAACGGTCAGCAAACTCTTGAATAAACTGCTCTGCCAATTCGATACGTTGTTCCGATGTAAGCTCTTTTGGTAATGCCACCACCAAACTTGAACAGACTCGACCATTTTTACGTTCATACAGATCCGAGGCCTGCCAAAATTCTTCCGGATTCCCCTCGGCAAAGCTCGGCATATTACCTGAGCAAACAAACTCAAGTTGTTCATGAACATGATCTTTATGTTGTGCAAATTGTGCAGTTCGAGTGATGTAGTGAAAGCGCTCTTTGGCCGTTCTAGGCTTGTTATTTTTACCACCTTTTTGGGGCGGATTTTTACTGTTGTGTTCAAGATTACAGAAGAACATATTTGCGTCTAGCCCTCACGTTATTTTTGATGTTGTAACGACACTTTTTTTGCAGCAACACACATTTTTGATGTTGTAACGGTAGATCGCTATTGCAGAAACAAATGTCAAAAATGCAGCAACAGTACTCTGATAGATACAAATCAATAACTTACGTCTCTAATGGCCTGCGGAGCACGAGGAGAAGTGTTTCTAATTCGATATAATTGCGTTAGTAATTATATCGAATTAGAAACACGGAAACGAGCTAATAAATTAAATAAAATGTTCCCACATTTTATTTAATTTATTCATGCCGCCATATGCTACTCTACTGATATCTGATTCATGTGTTTTTTGGGGTGCTGATCATGGTGAAACGAGGTCGTCCTGCTAAAGTTTTATCAAATGAAGATCTGATTCAATTGCAGCAGTTTTTAGAAAAATTACCGTTCCTAACAGAAATTCAATCTCATGTTTTAAGTTCATTATTATCTACAGAAAAATTTGATGAAGAGATATTCAAAAAGTTTAAAACTGTAGATCGCTATAGAGTGCTATATCAACAACGCCAAATCTTACTTGAACAGATCAAACTCAAAGCACATAACCAACAAAAACTAATGGACAATGAAGTTGAAATTTTAAGTTTGGCCCAACAAGATCAGGATCGAGACACCTGGTTTAGACTAGAGCGAGCCTTAGAGTCTTATCAAAAAATCCATAAGGCGGTTCTCAATGACCGTATACGCCTCGAAAATGAGCATAAACGCGAAGTTCTAAACAAATCGAGGAAAACCCTTACCGAAGCACAAATCAAGCGTAATGAGGAAAACAGACGCAAATATGAATTAGGTGGTGCAGTATTAGCAGCCTTTAAAAAATTGAATATTGATATTAGTTCGGAAACACCAGATCAAATCACCAATAGAATTGTCAATAACACTCAATTCGCATATAGCGTAAGAACAAGTAAAATATTTAAAGAGATTACTGAACAGAACAACAATTTTTTTAAACGACAAAATTTATTTCTTGATGTTCTTGAAGGCCTATCAACTTGGGAAAGTAATCATAAGAAACTATCAACGATAGAAATTGAAAAACACCAACATAAACATGAATAGTCCTGATTATTTCAACTTAGAGTCCCCATAGTTGAGCGAGTGTCTACGAGCGACACAATCAAAATTCGCGCCTAGACTCTCTGAAAAACCGCTTTTTAGGCTGCGAAGCCTAAATAAGCGTAAATCACATGCAGAAAATTGAGCCTAGACCGAGCGTAGCGAGTAAAAAAGCTCTATGAGCAAAGCGAATTCCGAGTTGTTTTTGCTTTTTGCTAATTCACGGAAACTTTAACCAAAAAATTGCCCCAACGAATCGAGCGAAAGCGAGATTCAATAGAGTTTGAGCGAAGCGAAAACCAAGGGCAATTTTTCATGATGTATGCTTTTAATTATTTTAAATGCTTTTAAATGCTTTTAACCAGCCTGAAAGCCTTGATACGAAATGGTTTCAGAGTCCATTAAACTAGGTTTATCGATCCATTAAACTAGGTTTATCGACCCATTAAACTAGGTTTATCGACCTTTAAAGCTAGGTTTATCGACCTTAAAGCTAGGTTTATCGACCTTAATAATTTAAATAGACACACTCATTTAAATAGTCTATTTTACAGACTAGTTTAATTAAAAATTTATTATTAGAAATGAGTGAATTAGTCGTTAAAGATAATGCCTTAATTCAGGCTAGCTATACGTTAGATACCGTTGAACAGCGATTAATTCTTCTAGCTATTGCTGAAGCCAGACAAACAGGCCATGGGATAACAGAAAATAGTTTATTGGAAGTACATGCCAGTAGTTATATAAATACGTTCAATGTTGAAAAGCATACTGCCTATACAGTCCTTAGAGATGCGTCAAAAAGCCTCTTTGATAGATATGTCACATACCATGACGTTAATCCTAAAACAGGTAAGGATCGTAGTTTCCATTGCCGTTGGGTTGATAAAATAGGTTATGAAGCTCAGTCAGGCATTGTCTTTTTAAGATTCACTCAAGATATCGTTCCTCTCATAACTAGGCTAGAAGAAAACTTTACTAAATATGAGTTACAGCAGGTTTCACGCCTAACCAGTTCTTATGCTATTCGGCTCTACGAATTGCTGATTCAATGGCGATCAGCAGGAAAGACGCCTGTGTTTGATCTGTCTATCTTTAGACAGCAATTAGGCGTTGAATCTCACCAATACAAAACTATGAGCAATTTCAAAACCTATGTTTTAGATTTCGCACTCAATCAAATAAATGAGCTAACCGATATAACAGCTAAGTATGAACAACATAAGAAAGGACGTACCATTTCAGGATTTTCGTTCACTTTTAGACAGAAAAAAAATGCCTCGAAAAAAGAAATTAAGAATGAAAATCTCTCAGATTTTTTCTCAAAAATAACTGATCCTCAACGTCACCTATTTGCCAATAAGCTCTCTAGACTATCTGAAATGAGCATTTACTCTCAAGGTACAGAAACCTTCGAACAGTTTGCTGTCCGCATAGCAGAAATGCTTAAAGACGCTCAAAAATTCGAAGAATTATTCCCTTATCTTCAAAAAGTTGGCTTTGCATCTGCCTAAAATTTAAACTTGATCATTTGTCTATTAGACAGTCTAATAGACAGTCTATTTTTACAAGTTTAGGCATAGGTTTACAGGATGAAAACCCTTACAGTTCTTGAACTTTCCAAGCTCTACAACATCAATAGACAAACGATTTACAACAACATAAAGAAAGGAATTTTAAGTAAAAATTCTGAGAATAAGATTGATCTAGCGGAAGCAATCCGTGTTTTTGGGGAACCCGTCAAAAAACAGGATGTAAAAGAATCTGTAAAAGTAGACAGTCCAAATTCGGCAGAAGTTTTACTGCTTAGACAGCAGATAGACATGTTGAAAAATCAGCTTGATGATGCCAAAGATCGGGAATCTTTCTATCAAAACCAAATTGAAACGATGCAACGCCTATTAGAAGCCCCAAAACCTAATATGACTACGTTTACCGATCAAGAATTAGTGCAACCCAGCATAGTCAAACCAGATCCCGAACCTGACACAGCAGAAGCTAAACATGACGGATTGACTACTCTGGAGCAGAGGGAAAATAAGCGGATTCCCGTACCGGAGCACGTTGAACAGGAGCCGGAGAAAAGAGGCTTTTGGAGCCGTTTTTTTAGACCCTATGATTAACCACGATTGTTTAACTGATATGAACAAAGTTGTGGAACATTGATCAAATAATAGGCGTGGAACGTGAAAAATCATAAAAAAAGCCCACCAGAGGGTATGTGGGCTAAAATCATGTAACTACAGCATTGATTTCTAAAGATAATTATAACGCATTTCGTATAAGGTGTATTATGTTAATAATATAAATTTTTAAAAGCATATTGATTTAATAATAGAAAAATTATCAGAGTAGGGCATGTGTAAAGTAAACGTTCGATTATTAACCAATAATGATTAAAGATTTATATCTTGTATGTGTTAATTTTATTAACATATATATACGAAATTAATAATGCCTTAAGTGAAATAGTATGCTAGGTAAAAATCATCATTTTTTAAAAAAATTTTCGATCAGTGATGCTGCTATAGCGTATAAAAAACCTCGCTCGACTATACTTAAATATATAAAAAGCGGAGATTTCGAACTTGACTACAATAAATTGATTGAATACAGTCAGTTAGTTAGAAAATTTGGTGAACTTACTTACCCTATACAGGACGAAAGAGAGCAACAAATCAAAAAACTAAAAGATGAAGTTATGCATTTAAAAAAACAACTTAACTTTTTTAAATATACTTCAATCTCAAACAAAAATAGACTATTAATTTCTCATAAACATTCCATTTAACATAATGGCGGTTATACGAAGTACACATGTATATTAATTTAAATATCAGATACTTATTCAAACCATAAAAATCTAAAAACCATAAAAAAGCCGATTTTGAAACAAGTCGGCTTTTTTATGAGCGGTTTTGATAGTTCTTGCCAATAAAAAATGGAAGAACTTTGCAAAATTTACAATTTTGTATTAACATTTTTATATTAACAAAAAGCGATGCAACTATGGAAATTGAGTTTTCATGGGATGAGCATAAAGCAGATACAAACC
>Ga0115844_100254_pt1 | contig 14036 bp, 12 predicted proteins | sample InSIn1gowninarea_FD_83858 | JGI IMG/M metagenome (GOLD analysis project Ga0115844, IMG submission 83858) | reverse complement strand
TAGGTAACAAGTTGCATGTGTGGTTTCCTTGTTGGGTTATGAATGCATGGTACATGAATTTGATTATTTGGTTCATTTTTTTTCATTGGCATGGGTTTTGTTTAGTTTGAAAATGGTTTGATCCTTGCCTTGCAATTTATTGATACCCATGGTGTGATACGATTCATTCTTCATTGAGATTTGGATTACCAGAATATTTTGGACCCGAGTGAGTTGGATTGCTAAAATATTTTTCTCTATGAATCCATCAACAGGTAGGTGGAGACAAGAAAATTACTCAAGGTATGGTGAAGGAATTATGGGTCATCCAAACTTGTTTTGTTTTTATGATCTTGGGATTGGTTTAGGTGAAATCATGATAGCTTGAAGGTGGAGATGATTTAATCTCTGGAGTCCTTGGGTGTCTATGTCTTGGTTTATCCCATGAGATCCCACATTCATGCTTGGAATATGGCACGAGGGTGATTGGATGAAAGAGAGATTTGTTTCAGCCAAATCTATGGTTGGGTGGCATGTGGAATTCCCTGACTTGGTTGGCATTTTTGTATGTTGTTATGATTTATTTTCTCCATTGTGATTAATGAGCACATGTACTAGTTATTATGTGATCTTATGGCTTATTTTTCATTGTTTTTATTTTTGTTATATGATGGTTATATGCATGGTTCTATGATGTTCTCTAGCTATGGCTCTTGTTCATGATTTGATAATTTATTTAATGGTTTATGAATGCATGGGCTATAAGTGTTGTTGTAGCTAGCTTGAGAGGGAATTGAGCCCTCCTGGTGACTCTTCGATGAATTTCATAAGTTTATGATCATATATGCATTCTTGGCCTGTAGCTTCCATATCTATCATATGTTTGAAGAAATGTCTATCATGTACTAGGCATGTTATGGTCAATATTTTACTCAAGTATTTGTTTTTTATCATTGTTATCATCTTAGTTATGATTATGGAAATTTATAGGAAGTTATAAATAGTGGTTTGGAGGCTAGCCTAAAAAAGTGGCACATATCTCGCAACCGTTGGCACAAAACTAAGGAATTTTCATCATAACCACTGGTAGGAAGCCTTGTGGGTGTGGTTGGAGCCTCATAACCACATGCACAGTTTGTTAAGGGTGTTTATGGGGTGTTGATTCGATTAAAAAGAGTTTCAACTTAGGGATTGAATACTGTGGTGGTTTTCAAACTCCTAAGTGATATGTAGTCCTTAAGGGATAGTAGTAAGCTTTTAGTTTGTAGGCCCCACTTCCATAACTAGAACTTGGAGGTTGGGTCATATCATAATGACACTTAGCTCATGTTTACCTTGGAGAGCTTCTAAAGGTGGGTAAATGTGGGAGGAGGCGTTACAGGGTGGTATCAGAGCTTCCAAGTTCAAACACTTGCACTAGATAAGCTAAATGTATATTGCTATGGTTATCATGCATGTGGTTATTATTGCATTTTTGTGTCATCGTGCATGATGTTGAGATGTTTATATGATGTCATTATGTATATGTATTGTGATAATATGGATTGATTTGTGTATATGTGATAGCCTCCCCTAAACTTCATTAAGATATGATTTTGATTATGATTTCTATTTGGATTGTCTAACATGGAATGTTTGTAGGAAATAGAAGGCTAGAGATCAAGAGAAGAATGGTGGAATATATTACACATGACTCCCCTTATAGGCCTAATGTGAATTCAGTGGAATGGGAAAGGTCAGTTGAGCAACAAGGAGAAGAGTATTATCTTGATCTAGTAGATACACTAAGGAGTTTGAGGGAATATATTAGAAGTTGAAAAACATATAATAATAGGTTGATTGAGGCACAAGAAAGACTTGTAGGCACTAAGGAAAAATAAGCATAAGTTAATGCACTAATTCTATAAATTCTTTCAGAGTTTTAGAAGTAAGGAAATATGGGGATCAAGCATGGAGATAGGAAGGAAGAGAAGACTAATCGGTCAAGTGGTAGCAGATCTCAGAGGAGACACAAGTTGGACAGGGGGGATACAATGAAGAGTGGCAGATTCTTGGATACACCTGATAGGAGGACTAGTATGTAAGGGTTTTATTCTAGTTCTTCTTTGAGGAGACATCATTGTCATCACTCTCAGCACCATATGAGGAGTGAGTAATCTCTAGAGGAGTTAAAGAAATTCAAGCCACCTAGTTTTTATGGAGAGATGAAGAAAATAGAGGATGCAAAAGCATGGTTGTTTGGGATTAAGAAATTATTTAGATTGCACGACTACTCAGAGAGCATGGAAGCCAAGATAACCACATTGAGTCTCAAAGGGAAAGAATATATTTGGTGGGAAGATGTGAAGAATGTCAGAGGCATTAGAGAATAGGAGCTAATTTGGGATGAGTTTGAGAGACTTTTCAAGGAAATTTACCTATCCTAAAGATATTATGATGAAAGGACCAAGAATTTTATGAGTTGAATATGGGTTCTATGATAGATGATGAGTATACTAGCAAGTTCCTAAAGTTTTTGAGGTATGCACCTTATCTTAAGGATGGGAAGCAAAATATTCAAAGTTTCATCAATGGGTTTCTAGTAGCATTCAAGGGCCATATTGATTTTGATGAGCCTCATTCGTTGGAGGAACCCATTAGGAAATTGAAGCATTGTTATGGGCAATCAAAGCACAAGCCAGAGCTTAAGTGTGATTGGAAAGGGAATGAGAAGACTAAGGGAAAATGGCCTCAGAAGAAAGGAAGATATCAGGATGTAGGTGAGAAAGAGAATTTGGTTCCTTGCAAGAAGTTTACAGTTGAGAAAGGACATGGGTCTTAGCCCGGAGAGCAAAAAAATAAAGGTAATAGTAGGTGACTGTTGCAATGTTAGATTTGTGAGAAAAAACCATCACAAGAAATATTGTCCATTGTACCAGGGTGTCAAGCCTCGAATCTATAGTTATTAGGAGGAACAAATGGTTTGGGATGTTGGTCATAGCATTCCTCGAATATATGCAACACCTGATAATAGGTAGGCATACCATCAAGCATCCATTATTGAGATGGAATGTAAGCTTTGTGATCGATTCGTTTCCATTTTGATTGATCCTAGATCTAATTATAGTTATGTTATTCCTAACCTCGTGGATCAGTGTCATTTGAGTAGAGAAGTGTATGTAGAATCTTGGTTGGTGCAGTTGGCTACAGGGACCAAGAGAAGAGTCCATCATTGGGTGAGAGATTGTGCATTTGAGTTGAATGGTATGCCCACATCAATGCATCTAAATGTGCTTCCTTTGGGTTCCTAAAGTATTCTTTTAGGTATTGATTGGTTTTTTATTTATAGGACCAAGGTAGATTGTTATGAAAAGGCTATTGAGTGCTTGGATGATGATGGAGAAAGGAGAATCTTGTGGGCAAAGAAGAAGCCTACATCAGTGAGAATCGTCACAACTATGCAAGACAAGCGCAGTTTTAGGAAGGGGTGTGTATTATTTGTAGTTCATATCTTCAGTGATAAAGGGAAGGATATTGAGGATGATGAAGTAGTGAAGAAGTACGCTATTTTGTAGCAGTTTCAGGATGTGTTTCCTGCAAAAATTTCAGATTTACCACTTCATAGGGAAGTAGATTCCTCTATTATGTTGGTACTAAGAGCATCACTAGCATCTAAGGCACCATACAAGATCAACACTCATGAGTTGGTGGAATTTAATTTGCAGCCTAAGGAAATTCTTTATAAGGGATACATAAGGCCAAGTGTATCACCTTGGGGTGCACCAATGTTGTTTGTAAAGAAAAAAGGATGGTACTCTCAAATTGTGCACTGATTACAAGTATTTGAACAAGGTGATGATCAAGAACATATATTCATTGCCTTGGATTGATGACTTTTTTTGTTAGTTGAAGGGATAAACAATATTCACAAATATTAATTTGAGATCAAGATATCATCAAGTGTGCATCAAAGAAGAAGACATCATAAGATTGCATTTCGTAGGAGGTATGGTCAATATGGGTTTGTCGCAGTTCCTTTTGGTCTTACTAATGCTCCAACTACTGTCATGTGTTTAATGAATAGTGTGTTGCATCCTTACCTAGATAAGTTTTTATTGATAATATATTTATATACTCTAAGAATGAAGAGGAACGTGGAGAACACCTAGCAGTAATGTTGATATTGTTGAGAGATAATCAATTGTATGCCAAGCTTAGTAATTGTAGTTTTTGTTAGTTCCCTATAAACCTAGTGTATTCCCTTATTATTATTGTCACTCTAGCCCTTATTTTTATTGTTGTGCCCATGTTGTCCCCATATTGTTCTTAGTGTGCCCCATAGAAGCCCACTATTGTTATTGTTGTGCCCTTACATTATTATTGTTTTGTCAACTCTGATTATATTGTGACCCCTTAGATTCCTATATATAGAAAGGAGGTCTTGTCATTTGAATCATCCAAGAATTGTTCATTTGTGTAATGTAAAGGAGGTTGACCCCTTGAAGAGGATACTTTTGAAGTCATTCATCTATCTCTTTCTTCTATTTTGTGAGCTAGTTGCATAACAATTGGTATCATAGTTTTGGATTCTAGGGTTTCGTTATTTCAAACATGTCATCATGGTATTTTCTCTATGAATGTTTTTCTATGAAGCTTCAGAAGCTGAAATTTAAACCCATTTGAGCTGAAATCGTGGTGAACCTCAAGACCTAATTTCATATCTTTTCTTGCTATATTTGTGGAGATATGAACAAAGGAAGTTAGGGATTTTGCAGGCTCTTGAATTCGATCTCAAACAAGCCACCTTGGAAAATTCCTCATAAATTTCTCTCTGAGCATTGGATTAAAATTTCATAAAATGTGACAGAAAGAGGACTGACTTTATATTGTTGGGTATCATTTTCAGAGCCAAAGGTTGAAACAGTAACACGTGGGACGTCGTACAAGTTTTCTCTGCTAAACCAATCTATAATTAGGTCATCGCAGGAGATTGGATATAACTCTTTCTTAGAGAATCCAATCGAAATCTAACTTATGGTTTTGGAAAGAGGACTCTCACGACTATCCTAGGACAAAATTTCAAAACTTGGAGATCCAAAATTATAGAGTTACAGTCATTTCAATATCGATCTCATACAAAGAGAAAAAACAAAAAACAAAAAAACAAAAAACAAAAAACAAAAACAAAAACAAAAACAAACAAAACAAAACGAAAAAAAAGTTGTGTAGTTTTTTTTTTAATTTGCAGAAGTTTTGCTTGAGAAGAAATGATTCAAAGGGCATTGTGAAGCATAATTATCATTCATTGATGACCCAAAGAAAGAAAATGGAAACACCTAGTAAGCAACCTAAAATATCTACTATGATACATGAAGAACAACAAGAAATGCAACATGATATATCAAAATTACGAGACCAAGTGAAACAAATTTCGCTCTCACAAAAAGTAATTGACGCTAAGATGGATGGTTCAAAGAATGGAATGGAAGCTGAGATGGATGGCATGGATGCTAAGATGGATGGTATAGAAGGAAAAATTAAAGGAAACATGGAAGATTTGAAGATAAATTTGACAAAGTTGCTACAAGAAATTCTTACTAAGGGCAAAAGGGTAGTAAAGGAAACTCATTATGAGAACAAAAAAAATGTTATTCATGATTTCATAGACTTTAACATTGGATTGAATACCCACCATGTTCCAAAGATCAATATGAGGAATTCTAACAGGAAGGATCCCGTAACATGGATACTATAGATGGAGCAATATTTCGATCTCCATAGTGTCCAAAACACACAAGAGGTACGCATTGCAACTTTATATTTGGAACCCAATTAATCTGTATGGTATCAATGGCTTTTCTCTCGTAAACAAATTGTCACTTGGGAAATTTTTACAAAAGAAATGATATCACATTATGAGGATACAAAAAGAAACACCTTTTTCAAACTAAACAAAACCCATGCCAATGAAAAAAAATGAACCAAATAATCAAATTCATGTACCATGCATTCATAACCCAACAAGGAAACCACACATGCAACTTGTTACCTACAAAATACTCTTGTTGAAACTATTGATCCAACCTTCTCCTTGCGCTCCCTTGCTTTCCTTTGCTCGTCCTTTGCCTCCTTTTCCTTCCTTTTCTTGCTTTCTTTCTTCTATCTCTCTCTGAAACTAATCCAAATGCAAAACTAACCAAAATTTGTGAATTGTTTCTCTGATGCCTTTTATCATTGTTGTCCCCTCTTTCATCATTTTCTTTCATTTTTCTTATAATTTCCCTTGCATGCTTATTTTTGTCTCTTCATCTCCCTTTTCTCCTATTTTCCTTTATTTTTATAATTAAATGCCAACTATTGCCTCTTGCATTTGTCAATTCCTTTGCTAATTCCACAACCATTATTAAATCAAAAGTGATGCCACTATAATGTTTTCCCAACATTAAGCTTAAAATACGTGTCCCATGACCTTAATATTATTAATTTTCCCTTAATATATTTTATTGCATGAAACTTTAACCCAGGGCTATTACACTATTGCTCGATTTTGGAGCATGAGTTTTTTCCACTATAATATGCATTGTGGTTCTGACTAGGTCTCTCCCTTTTGTTCCACTTGCAATACATACCAATTAATTACATGATCAACATCTTGTACATAAGCAATGAAACATTGAAAACATCATGGAATTTCACTGATGGGAGGAGTTCAAGTGGATATTCCACTAGTGCAATCCTCTCAAGAATCTCAAAAGGCCCATGATAATGATGTGTAAACTTGTCACATGACCTAATCCTCAAGGAGATCCTCTTGGGCTTGATGCGCAAGTACACATGCTCCCCAACCAAAAAATCCTTGAATTCTATATGCTGATTTGCATAACTCTTCTGCTTGTCATGTGTTGCCTTTAAATTCCTTTTAATAATCTGGATCTCCTTCTCCATCTTTTCCAACATATTTGGTCCAATCATAACCTTGTTCATTGGATCAGTCTAGCTGATAGGATTATTACAAATCCACCCATAAAGAGCCTCAAATGGACTCATCTTCAAGGACTCTTGATACTCATTATTATAAGCAAACTCCACTAGTGGAAGATACTCCTCCCACTTCCTCTATTGATACATGACATACATCCTTAGAATATCCTCAAGGATCCTATTAATTCTCTCTATCTACCCATATGTTTGTGGATGAAAAGTTATACTGAAAGATAAATCTATCCCAAAGCTTGCAAACAAATTCTTCCAAAACTTGGAAGTGAAATTGGAATCTTTATCTGATATAATCTTCTTGGGAACCCCATGTAACCTCACTATCTCCTTGATGAAGATTTGAGCCCCTTCACTAGCTGAATTAGTAGACTTCACTGCAATTAAATGAGCTACCTTACTCAACCCATCAACCAAAACCATGATGGAATCATGTTGTCTTGATGTCCTCAGCAATCCTGTGATGAATTCCATGGAAATGACCTCCCGTTTCCATTTTGGAATCAGAATAGGCTGCAATAGACTAGTTGGATGCTTGCATTCAACTTTCACTTGCTAACAATCTAAGAACCTTGCAACAAACTCATCCACCTATTTCTTGAAATTCAATCAATGGTAGAACTTCTTGATAGTTTTCAAAGTCTTTTGGTATCATGAGTGGCATGAATATGGCTTGACGTGAACTTTCTCAAGATAAGCTTCTTTAACTCACTACCATCTAGAACATAAATCTTTCTCTTGAATACGACGAAGCCATCTACTGTTAGGTGATACTCTTCGTCCCTATCACATTCACTCTGCTGTTGTAATATTTTCTTCAACTACTGGTACTTCTCACATGCTATCGTAAATGTAAGATCTACTCTTGTAAGTATATCCCATAAGAGATCATAGTTGAAATATGATTCACCAACACTCTCCTACTAAGAGAATTTGTAACCCAGTTCTACTTGCATTTAATGTACTTGATCTAAAAATTCTAACTCATTGAGAGTAACCAACTATATTTCTTTCCTTTCATTCATATTGGGTTGGTAAAACAACTACCGCAATCCACTATTATCACTCATCAAGATGAACCCTCTCCCAAGGAGATAATGTCTCCACATATTTAATGCATGAATGCTAACTTCCAAATCAAGATCATGAGACACATAGTTCTACTCATGCTCATTAAAATCCCTTTATTCATAGAAAAACACCTGCCATGAGGAGTCCACCAAGTCCTTCCTTGCAAGAATATATACAAAACCACATACTCTCAGGATCTACAATATTCAAAACTAGAGCATTTGTAAGAAAATGATTCAACTAATCAAAACTAGTTGCACACTCCTCATTCCATTCAATTTATTTTTCCTCTCCTCTATAAATATGTAATAGGATAGCCAATCTTAGAGAAATTATTGATGAATTACCTATAATAACATGCTATTCCCATGAATGATCTGATTTTATCCAAATTCCTTGGAGCTAGCCACTCCATGATAGCCTTAATATTTTCTGGATCCACTACTATCCCTCCTTGGAAATGGTATGCCCCAAGTAATGAATCTGAGACTGAAAGAAAATGCACTTACTAAGCTTGGCATACAACTTATTCTCTCTCAACAATCTCAATACTGATAACCAAATATGTGGATCTTCCTCTATCAATCAATAATCCAAATCATAGAAATCATAAAACATTAATCTCAATATTGTTGTTAGGTGCTCTACATGCTCCTCCTTATTTTTTGAATATACCAATTTATCATCAAAAAAGACTATCAAAAAATTATCTAGATAATGGTGCAACACATTGTTCATCAAAAATATAAAAGTGGCTGGAGCATTAGTAAGACCAAAATAAACCACCACAAACTCACAAAGCCCCTACCTTGCATGGAATGAAATGTTGTGGATGTCTTCTTCTTTGATGTGTACATGATGATATCATGATCTCAAATCAATATTTGAAAATACTACTGCTCCCTTCATATGATAAAAAAAATGTCAATCTGTTGGGTCCCTATAATACTAGTGATTACCCCATTACTATTGTAGTTATACCCCTTATTTATATTGTTGTGCCCTTATTGCCCCCATATTGTTATTTCTGTGCCCCTTAGAATCCCTCTATTGTTATTTTTGTGGCTTTATATTATTATTGTTAGGTCGGCTGGATTATATTGTGACTCCTTAGACTCCTATATATAGAAAGGAGGTTTTGTCATTTGTATCATCCAAGAATTGTTCATTTATGTAATGTAAAGGAGGCTTCCCCTCTAGACCAAGCCATTTCCTCTTACACATGAACATGGATCTACTCCCTATATTTGGTTGTGAAACTGTTAGTTCAATGATGTAGACATATATTTCCTCTACTTGAACGTTCCTCGTAATAAGCATCCTCACATCTTACTTGTGCTCTTTGTCTAGGCATGGCAAGGAAAACAACTAGAGCTTAGGCTATGGAAGACAGTCTAAAGAATCTCTCTAAGACAGAGCCACCTCACCTTGGATTTGCCAAAAGCTCTAAGGTAAATAGCCTAAAATTCCACAGGTGAGGCACCATTTCCATCTCAACAAACATCCATCATCGTAACTTCAATACTCTAGCCCTACAAACTCCTCATTTCCATGCACCAACAAGTTCACAGAGCCACTAGTTAAAATTGGTTAACACCAAAGAAAAGATTTCAAATAAAAGATACAACTACCACCGAACCCATGTTGACACGTGAAAGCTAGTGAAAACCCAAGGAGTCTCATAATAAAATATACCACCATTTACGGAGGACAATATTAAACTATAGATAGTGGCCTTGAGTCTTGGTTATATTCACTACATCAACAGGAAAACACCAACACCCGAGATTAAAAGAACCCCAAGAAACATCAAAATAGATATGGAAGTTATCATCCTTAGACAAAAAACCCTCATAGAACTAACATAGGTTCAAGGAATTTGCAGCCTCCATAAGCCCCTCCAATTACATAGCACCAGAAGATGAACAACAAATCTAAAAATACCAACCACCACCATAGTCTAGGAAATAGGGAATGAGGCGCCCAGAATAACTTCTAAATAGAATAGGCATAAGACATAACTAGAAGGAGGACTCCAATCACAAGGATAACTATTACATGAAGTGGAAATAGCGAGGATCCATCATAATTTCTTGAGTTGAAAAACAAAAATTAGAATTATTTCCAACTTTTCCATCTAGGAACTTGATAGTCTACTCTTCAAGCATTTAATGTGGTGATTCTTGGAATCAATCTAAGAGCTAGAAATGGAACTTACAAAACCTACAATCCCCAACTGGTGACACTCACATTTCTCCCATGGTGGAGAAAAACATAGTGCAAAGAGACCCTTCACTCTACAATTTTTTCCTTGACAACTCACCCTGTTGTCAGTTATATCCTCATACCCATCTTTCATTTATAGATATCAGACATGAAACCAAACTATCTCCCTCTCGTTATGGATTGTAGATCCAGATAGGTGAATCAACACAAGCATGTATGTCATTATGGCCACCCTCCTCATCGCGCATTTAGTGTCATCTACCTCATTCCCCCAACATTTTCTCTATTTTCTACTCACAAGGAGTGTTAATACCCTTTGCATATCGATTACACTTGTTGGGGGCTTTTTGCAATGTTCCTCAACCTACTAATCTAATGAGGAGGTGGAAATCTGCACCCCCCCCACCACTCTTTGCCTCAATATTCACCCCATCAGGGGTAGATTGTACCAAATTAATACACTTAATTAAAATGTTTATGAAAATTAAAATTACAACCAAATAAATTTGGAATAATATTGATTAAATAACTACAAAATCAAAATTGTTGATTTGTAAAATAATCACGTAAAAATACAATTAATATAAATATAATACATTTAAAAATAATAATACATAATAAAACTTTGATATTACATTAGTTTGTGTTTTTTTAAGAGAAAAAAATTATAATTTTATTATGTAAATAGGGAATAAAATTACATTATGTAGACACACCTTATGTGTATGCAATCCTCATCGAAAACATGTTTGTTACAAAGGAAATCATTAGACAAATAAGGATCAGGGTATGAAACCCTAGGGTCAAAAAGCCCCAAACCACCGTGTAGAAAGACTCAAAATGAATTGGACATGCATGCCCAACCAAAAATAGAGGTAGAGCACATAGGAACGTATAAAACCCATATAGGGATAAAAAAATAACATAAAAACTCGCTGACACTGGATATAAACAAATAGGAAACTAAGTTTGGTAAAAATCCCCACACCATAGAGAAATAACAAAAAAGTGGAAGAAAACCCATTAACAAAAAATAAACAAGATATGGGCACAAGCCACTTAGCTAGCTCAAAATATAGACCCTAAACTATGCCTTAGAGAAAAAGTTGGGCCACAAAAAACCTAAAGAGAAGCCCTGTCGAAAACCTTACGATGAGTAGAGACATCGACACTAGAGAAATCTTAGGAAGTGGCAAGAAGAGTCTCTGGAGCGACTCTCCCAAGAATAAGAGAAGATACGAGGACGAAGATAAAGGCACGCCGATAAATGCAAAAATCCTATGTTGAAACATAAGAATACCTCCAAAAAACGAGATCCTTCCACATAATAGACTAGCTCCAATGGTTGACGAAAAACCTTGTATTGAAGAGACACGAAGAAGATTTCCAAAAAAATGATTTCCACCCAACCCTACTCCCCCTCGACTCTTCCATAGTGGACCACACAAACGTGTGATAGAGAGAAATGGAGAAAGCAACACAACAAATTTAAATTGGAAAGGGAGGCATGAACAAAGGTCAAAATATCTAGGGTTAGCTACCCTGACCCTCTCCCTCAACTCCAATCAAACTTTCCCATCAATTACATTAGTTTGTGTTAAATTAGATTATTAATGAATAATTATTAGGAAAGTATAAAGACAAAATAATAAGCTTGAATCTTGGTAAAAGTTGAAACTTTTTATTGATACAAATGTAATAGTAAATTCTTTATTAGTTTTCACTTATTCTTTGAACTGTTAGAGTGTTTCTACTATTAAATTTTGGTATGTAATATTAGATACAAAAAGTCATTTTTATTGGAAAGATACAAAATTAAAGTAGCAATAGTAATGTAGGTAACAACTAAAGAATGAAAATAACAAATTTTGGATTATATATATTTCTTCAAGAAGATCATATCCACCTTTCATTATCTTGTCCCTTAAAAGTTACACAATGATTTTATAGTATTTAGGTTACTGCAAACTCATGCTTCTCTCCTATAATATTGGTTGTAATGGAAATCCAAAAAAAATTATTTAAACAATAGAAAGTATTAGAGGTACATGCTCAAGCTATTAGAAGATGGTAACAAATATGAAATATAGAGAATCATAATGGATTGCAGATTTCTCTTGTTCGGTTTTTTAGAATCTGAACTCGGATAATCCACAATTTTCATTTTTCTTTATTGACGTTTCGAGTCTAGACCAAGACTCATCATCAGGATTTGATTTACAAAGGAGAGAGAGAAAACAGTGTTGAACTGTCAAGAATGAGAGCTTTGACAAGTCTTGTAATTTTAGAGAATCATTATCCGCGTGTTTTATTTTCCTTGATTCTTTGCTGAGTGGTTCATTTCTTCCGATTTTGTGCGCTTGCAACCACTCTAGTTTCTCCAGCTTGTTTTTGTGCTTAGTCTACGCTATTTGTTTTTCACTGCACAGGCATCTATGACTTTCCAAAGGTCTTCTCTGATCTTCGCTACAAGTTTTAGGTGGGCCTCAAATGCTGCTGTAGATAATTTCCATAACAGAATTCTGCACCTGCGTAAATCTCTGCATTGCTTGAGAAAGTGAAGATGTGCCTCTTTCCTTTGTATTTTTACCCTCATCTTTTTGAGAATACGTGTCTCCTTCCATGTTACCCCTCCAAACAGGTTCAAGATAATGGATTGCAGAATCATGTTAGATTTCATAATGGATAGAGAATCATGTTAGATTTCATAATATACAACTTTAGTTCATGGAAAAATGGTAAAAGAAAAAATTACATTTTTCTAATAGTAAAGTGTTACTTTCCTTCTAGAATGCAATGCATGTGTTCACATTAAGACATTTATTTAGTATATAAATGATGTATTCTCTTGAACCAAATTTGTATAAATGTAGGTAATATTTGCTTCTTATGCACCACTACATTCCATATCTTTCAATGTTAATTTTACATTTTGAAAAGTTAATAAAGTCATTGATGTCTTGAAATTAGGAAGTCAACTCTTAAGATCAAGTTGGAGAGTCTTAACATAACCAATTATTTTTTCAAGTTTGTAGATTTATGTCCGTAGTTGTGCATCATATAACTTGTTATCACAAAATCATCCCCTAATAGGCTACTAATCAGGAAGACTTTGAGTAACTATTTCAAACCAAACTTTTGGCTAAGTCTTAGCCTCCTCAACCTAAGAGGGCTTTCTCACTCAATTAAAGATTTTACTTTGAAGATTAGATCGCTAACTCTATGGAAAATTCAAACAAAAATGTATAAATGGTTGAAATACGAATTAACAAACTTCCATTGGGCTATGGAGTCAAAGTGTGTTTCAGTACAATAGCAAGATCAATTTCACATGGAAGTCAGGGCATAGAGGGTTTTAACATAAAAGAAAAACAAAGATATAATATAGAGAATACAACCTACAAACACATGAAGGAAGTTAGAGCATCATCAAATGAATTCTAAGTAACATGTGTCTATGCCACTGCAAGTAAGTATATGAAGGAAGACATGAGGAAAATCAAACATTGAAACCTTTCTGAATCCTGAGTAGTGAAAGCAGCTCTTTCTATTAACCTGAAAACATACAATCATATACAATAGCATAATGTGCTTGTTTCTTTGAAAATTGCCAACCCTTTGTACATTAGATCTTCTTCTATATATAGAGCTCTTTACATAACTGAGATTCCTCCTCCAGTGTTATGAAACCAGCTCAAGAAAAGATAGAAAAGATAGATCAACGCCTTAGAATTCAGCCTCTTCGAGGGGGAAACCTCCTTTACATTACATAAATGAACAATTCTTGG
>Ga0115844_100253_pt1 | contig 14036 bp, 13 predicted proteins | sample InSIn1gowninarea_FD_83858 | JGI IMG/M metagenome (GOLD analysis project Ga0115844, IMG submission 83858) | reverse complement strand
AGTTGTATTCCAGCATAGAATAGCCCTTTCGTTTTCATTGCTTTTTAGTTCTTAACTGTAGTTTTAAGTTGATGCCAGTAGCATAAATAAATTTATTTCATCTGTTGCTGATTTTGTGGGGGAGGATAGCTCTGATAAGATGGAGGATATTGATAATATTGAACAAATCTCCCATAAGGATTTGGTACCCCTTATGCCCATGGTTGAGATTTATACTGAGTTTGAGGTTGAGGCCAAGGTTTCTGCCAAGAATTATAGTTTTGTGGGGGCTAAAAGTACATTGGATTGTTAAATCCTTGATTTTGCTGCCCTTGCCAAGGTCTTCTTGCAATAAAACAAAGAGGTTCGACAAAATTTGGGACTATTTCTTCTTGAAAGATAGCTTTAAGACATGGGATTGAAGGACAACCCTTGGTCTCATGAATTTCTGAACAAATCATACAAGTTTTTACAATTTTTGCATCTAAAGGGCATTCCCTTGGAGTGTGTTTCTTTTTACATTTTGGACAAAAGATGGCTAAGACATCAACCTCTGTTTTCTGCTTGTTTTGGATTTTGAGGGTGTCTAGCTGTTCAATAAGGCTCCCTAAAATATCAGTTTTAAACTCATCAAGAATATTGCCAATTTCTGTCCCACTTACAGATTTGGTTGCAAATTTGTTAAATCTAACAAGAGAAGGATCTCTTGGTCCCTTCCCAGTTTTAAATTTCCCTCTTGAGAGATGAACACATAGTTCTGCTATGTCACTCAATGGAAGTTGAGAGATGTCTCCCTTTCCCATCATGTTAAGGATATCTATCCATTCATCCCTAATGGCCTTTAACAAAAAATCTTTCAAAGTTTCTTCATCTAAACTGTTCATTTTTGCTCTTTTCAAATTGTAGTTGAATCTCTCAAGCAAATCCTCTAAGTTTTCATCTACCTTTTGTATCATTTTGAAAACTTCATCCTTATGATTGGTAGGCATACAATAATCCAAGTATCTATCCAAAAGTGCTTGTTTCATATCATTCCATGTTCTAAGGGATTAAGTGACTAACCCCATAAACCATTTCAAAGCAGCCCCTTTTAGTGTTGAAGGGAACAATTTGAGTTTTTGAGAGTCTTCTAGATAGTCATAGGTTCTTCACAAGACTTCAAACTCAAACAAAAATGTTTCAGGGTCCTCACTTCTCAACCCATAAAAGTGTGGGAGGACATATGGTGAGATGTTTCTCATTGTGGTATGTGTTTCCTAATCTACTATAAGGAATCCAAATGAGTTATCTATTTTCCTATTTACTATGCCTCCTCCATTATCACCTCTACCATTGTTACCTCTACCTCCTCCATTGTTTCCTCTACCTCTCCCTCTACCCCCTCCTCCAAATAGTGAGAATTATCCATCTTGTTCTTCTTCTGCCATTATAGTTTCTTAAGAGTCCTTTAGTTCTTCTATTAATGGATTATGGGAGAGAGTTTCTACTTCCCTCTTCACTAGGTATTCCTACTTCCTCAACTACAATAGGCTCCCCTGTAGAAGTGAAAAAGGTATGCTCTCCTAGGTTAGTTTTAGTAGATGAAGGGGAGAATCTTCTAACAGAGTTGCTACCCCTTGAATTCTAGGAATCCTAAGGCTAGGAGTATGAGTCTGGGATGGAGTTGTGTCCTTTCTAACTCTTGGTGGAGTAGGTGGAGTTGTGAAAATCGAACTTCTGCCCCTAGCTATAAACCTACTCCTAGAATCTCTTTCTCTATGCATGTCATTGTTTTGTTTTGTTGTTTTTTATTGGGTTTTTTTTAATGAATGTAAGAGATAAGGCTACCTAGTTACACTTCCCCGACAATGGCACTGAAATGTTTAGTCAATTTAGTGTCCTAAATTGCTACATAAATTATCAATCCGGGTATCATAAACTGATGAAGTGTAGTGCACTATATGTGCTAGATGACCCTCTTACCTCACTACTTTTTAGTTTTATGTTTGTTTTGGGGTTTTGTTCATTTGATTCCTAATGTTCTGCAATGTAGTCTACAAAATCTTAATCTACTACTGCTAAGAATGAAATGAGATCTAAAAGTGCTTTTAGGCAAAATTTGGAAGTAAAGTTTTGTAAACAAGAAAATGAAAACATAGCCTCTCTTCTTTCTATTATGGTTGTTTCCAAAACATAAACTGAAAGAACTTTTAAAACTACTATCTACTCAATTACAAAACCAAAGCTTAAATGAAATGGCAGCTATCTATGATAAATCAAAAACGAAATATTAGAATTAAGATTACCCGTACTGTCTAATCTATTGCAAAATTAAAACTTAATGAACAATTGAAGATGGAACTACAACTAAACTAAATGAAAAACTAAAAAATTAAATTGCAATTATTCTATTATGAAAGAAAGGCTAAATGAAGTATTGTTGCCACTCTGCTACATAACATAGGGAGAACAAACTCCTTATGATAGAAATTTTGAGAGATTGCATTCTTCATCATTCTAAGAAAAGTAAACATGAAAATACAAAGAAAGACTGATTCATAAATAAAAAATTTCACCACTTAGTTTTAGGATTAAACTTCAACTGAAAGGGTTCTTGGAAATATCCATTTATATCATGAGTTAGTAAACTGATAAGAAAATGGCATTGAATAGCTTAACTAATGGACAACAATTGTAATGAAAGACTCATTCATAAATGTAACATTTCACCACTTTGTTTTAGGATTAACCTTCAACTAAAAGGCTTTTGGAAACATTCATTTATATAATGAGTGACTACACTAATAAGAAAATGGCATTGAACAACTTAACTCAAAAACTAATGAACATCAATTGTAATGAAAGACTCATTCATAAATGTAACATTTCACCGCTTAGTTTTAGGATTACCCTTCAACTGAAAGGCTTTTGGAAACATTCATTTATATCATGAGTGACTACACTAATAAGAAAATGGCATTGAATAGCTTAATTAGAAACTAAGGAACAACAGATGAAATAAATTTATTTATGCTACTGGCATCAACTTAAAACTACAGTTAAGAACTAAAAAGCAATGAAAACGAAAGGGCTATTCTATGCTGGAATACAACTACTCTGAGTTAGTGAAAAATGACATAAGCTGCATGATACACAGAGTTAGAAAATGATTATGAACATAATGAAAAACACAATGAATGTACAACTAAACTATCAAATACAAAACATAATTAAAATGTACCCTTGACCATGCAGGGGCCCTCTACAAGGTATCGGATTATCAACACAGAATCAACACTTCACAAGCGCTTCAGGAATCCATTGAAAACAGAGTTTTTATATTAAAACAGATAAATGAGTTCTTCACACTACACAGTGGAAGCTTGCACTATTACATGAGAAAAAACTTGAACTTGTTCTACATTCTACACGCTGGTATTTATAGGAAAACTATACAACTACTTTTAGGAGAGAAATCAACTGTAGCAAAACACGTAGACAGGTAGTGTATGCGGAATTCTTGTCTTCGGTTGCCTTGAAAAATAAATCTTCTAATAGTGGCTATTGGATTCTGTTTTTGTAGGTGGCATATGAAGTCCTTGGCTTTAGGGGACTGCCTCGGATCCATCACTGAGAATCATGTGAAAACAGAGTCCTACTTGCCATTGGTATCCTACAGTTGACGTCCCTTTGACTGGAGTCCTCCTCATTAATCTAGACCAAATGGATAGGATACAATCCATGCTCTGATGTTTTCCAAGGTACCCATGTGGTCTATTTCCTCTCTTGACACTTGTAACCTACAAAAGCGTGGAGATGGTTTCGGAACAGCCGATTAGTTGTGGAATGTGGCTGTGTTTTGTAGCTGAAAGACAAAATACTATTCAAATAACAAACATAACAATATAACTTGTAAAATCACTGAAATATACTCCTTGAGGCAATGTGCAATGGATTTTGACGATTAAGGATGCATTGTTCATGGAAAAGCAAAGGAAGAAGGATGAGAAAGTTGCTTAAGAGAGAGGCAGTTTTGGAACTCAATAGGTTCGGTCCTTCCAAAAGTCAAAGAAATGCTCTAAGCCCCTTTAACTTAAGGCAGGTACTTTGATTGTTATTTGTGGGAAATTAGTGAAATAAGGGGTAAAATGAATGAGGAAATTAAACACTTTATTTTGTAAATGTTTCCTTGTTATCCATACTTTTAAAACAATATGATGATGACAGTAAATGATATAAGTTTTGACTAATCATTCATCATACATAATCATGCAATGATTAATCTACTTCCCACCTACACATTCTACCATTTTTTCTACTCTTTATGGGGTGCACTTAAACTGGCAAACCCTTATCAAAGTTATCTTTTCTTTTACAATAAAAAGTCTATCTATGTCTATCCTTATTACATCCAAGGGCTCAGATTAAACTATTGAGCTCCTTTTATTCACTCTACCTATCTACTTATCTGCCAAGATTAAACAGTTTGGTCAGATTTTATTCTCTATCTATAGACATAGAATTTGAAAACATGAAATAGCCAAGTTTATACTATTTGACCATTCATGGATTGTGGCATAAGTGACAAGCTACACACAACCTTTTATTTTTCATCAAATTAAAAGGTAGTGGCATTTATACTTGCACACTTTCATGGTATTTTTCTCTTTTCTTAGGGTTCATTTTCTTTCATTTCTTTTTTGACCTTTTATTTATTCTTTTTGTCCTTTGATATTTCTTTTAGGACAGACCCTCTTTACATTTTCTTTTCTTTTTTTTGAATTTTTGAATATGGAAAACATTTGCAGAAAGCAAAGGTATGTGCGTATTACAGAGATAAACTAAGTCAATCATAAATTATGACACCTATTGGTATAGGAACATAACACCCAGATATGGGTATACCTCCCCCACCTCATTGAGATCCATACCACAACATAAAAGGAGACTTCCATTAGTCTCTCCCCCTCTGTCCCTATCCTCTTTCAATTCATCTTCATTGGTCTCTCTCTCTCTCTATGACTCCCCTGTGTTGTTTAAGTGATTGTGTATTTATAATGTGCTCCGGTCATACGTTTTTCTCCTAACACTTGTATGTTGGGGGAAAATCTGTTATCATCAAAAAAATGATCATGTAGCCTAATTTACTAGATGGGTCGAAGTACACCATGTAAAGCTGATTTTACCATAGTAGAATTTCTTTCACTGTGAGAAATTACTTAATAAAGCACCTTTGTTAAGTAATTTATAGTTAAACCTATGAAGAATAATTAAGTAAATCACTATTTATTTTATTTTCTTCTAGGAATAATTAATTTCTAGCCATTTTATTATTATTATTCCCTCTCAAATTTGACCCAATCATGAAAAATAAATAGATAAATCAATATTTTTCTTATTTTTTTTAGAATAATTAAGTAATGACTAATTAATTATTAATCTTTGTTAAATTTGACTAAATATCTTAGGAATAATTAAATAAATCCTTATGTGTTTACTACTTCTTAACTAATTCCTTGAGATGATAAATAAATCATTTATTTATTTATTATTTCTAAATAAAAGTTTAAATACTTATTCCCTTCTAAACAAATATAATAAAATATTCCAGGTTGTTATTCAAAGAATGGGATTAATAATATTTTATTATTGCTCATTATTCGAGGATAACTCAATATTTTGTTATAAATAGAAGGGTTTTCCATTCATTATTCACTTTTGATTATTTTCATTGTTGCACTGATTGTTGTAACTCTGATTATTTTCATTGTTGCACACCATATTTTTTTTGGGTTTATGCATTATATAGGAGAGGGACTCTACACAAGCTGAAGACATTTGAGGATAGCCAAGAACCCACGGGGACTGGTAACATTTATCTGTACTCTTCACAAGTGTTATAATAAAATTATTCTTTACACATCTGGTTTCCATTGGATGATTAGAGTTACTACTCTTTCTTTTTATTTTTTAACTATGATTGTTGTGTAGATACAGACTTTGGCAGATTTTGTTTCTATAAATTGTTGCAGATCTACGATGTTTAGCAGCCATTTATATTGCTGATATTGTTTTTCATCCATAACCTTAAGTGGGTTCTTTTCGTACATCAGTGAGAAGAAAACACTACAATAGATTTATTTCTATTTTTGTTTTGGGAGCATGCTCTTATAAACAAGGTATCTATTTTTAGGCTCTCTATGTTTTTTTGTGTCATTTTCTATGACAAAAAGGATGATATTATTTCATCAAACTTTAAGGTAGTTTCATTACTACGTATGAAAAAAACCAAGCTATCCCATGGATCTAGTAGAGAACATAATAGACAAATGTATTTATCCTCGTTTGAAATATTAATATCAAAATATAAGAGTTGACTCACCACAACATTGAAGGCATTCATATTCTTTATCACCAAGTCTCTATCTCTCATCCTTAGGTTATACATCCTTTTCCACGGGAATAATTTGTTCACTAGGGACTTAACTAATACAAAGCCCCTAACTTGTCCCATAAATCCATTGATTTTTCTTCCCCTGATACATTCAACAATACTTAATCTAAGGGACACAATCATATAATGTTCTTTCCCTTCTAATCCAACTTCATCCAATATCTTATTGACATCCTCATTGGTGCAATACTTAGATCAATAATCCATTGATCTATGTCCACCAACAATTTTCCATTTTGAGGTTCCACAACTCAAAAAATTTCCCATTAAATTTATCTATCTCTATTTTTGAACTGCTCACCGTTTTTTTCACCACAAGAATCACTCCAGAAAATATCCCATTGTAACAAGGTATTTCATAGGTCCAAGCCAAACCCCTTAGCCACAAAGATGTCCCCTTGAAGCCAAAAATTCTATGATACCAAATGTAGGTTTGATGTTATAAAATTAATTGTTTTAAATATATTCTTAATAAACAAAAAAATATACAATAGAAAGCACAAAAATTTACATAAAGATTTTATATTGGAAATGCAAACCTAAGAAAAGCAACAAGTTTTTTTTCAATATATTTTATGTATAGTATTATAGTACAATATACATCTCATCACATATGAACCACCAATCAAATCATAGTTCCATAACCAAAACTAAAAAACCATGGTCACAACTACCATGTGCCACAAAACCACTTTTAGGAAAACTGTGAGTGCAAAAACTGCTAAAAAGAGACTATAAAAATTTCCCCCCAAAACAATTCTTGGGCCATTGGCCCAAATCCCATGTAGAGGATCCCCCACCCACCTATAAACCCCCCAACTAAGGGGGGGTTGAACAAGCCCCCATTTTTCGTGGTGCATATAACACATACCCAACATTATATACGGTTTAACATGCAACTCCCCTTAAAACAAGTGTTGTCCTCGACACTTGACTAACTATGGATGTTTATGTATGAATAAATCATCTTCCCATGTCACCTCTTCCACTCATAGGTTCTTCCATTGGATGAGGTGCCTAATAATTTCTCAATTTATCAACTTAGTAACATTTCCCTTCTTCATTGATCTTTGGTAAAATAGTTTGAACCAAGAACTTGTCATCGATTACCTTCTTTACCCAAAAAGTATGAAAACTAAATGTATATGTGAAGATTGAGGCAACTCCAATTTTTAAGCCATACTTCTAATTATTTTGAGACACCTTATAGGGGCCATAATATCTTGGTGCTAATTTACTTTCCTTCTTTTTTTTCTTGTCAAGGGAAATCTGTTTATATTGTTGTAGTCTCACAAATATCCAATTCCCCACTTCAATTTCTAATTCACTACAATGTTGATATGATTGTTGTGTCATCCTATTTTGAGTTATAACCAATTTTTCCTTTAATTGTTTCAAAACCTCTTATTGGTTCCATATGTGGTCCCCCATTACTTGAGCCTTTACAATACCTTTCAAGGGTGATGTTATGGATAAAGGATGATATCCATAAACTTCCATAAATGGTGACATTTATGATGAAGTATGGAAATATTTTTTTAACCACCATTATTCCAAGGGTAATCACTTGTGATCCAAGTGGATACTAGTGGCCACCAACCTATTCCACATGACCCATAACACAGTTTCCTATTGGTCTTCTATTTTTTAGCACAATTTTCTATTTTTTGTAGTTTTCAGGTCCTAAACTTATGGAGTTCATTTGAGGCTCTAAACAATGTTTCTTAAGGAAATGGGAAAACATGAGTCTTACTCTTGTTTGTAGTCGAAATTTTTTCTCGGATAAACCTCTTTAATGGGTTATTGCACATGCCAAATGTAGATTGTATGTGAAATTTATGACCTTGGGAAGCTCACGTTCCAAATTACCCCATTGGGGCCCATAATCCTTTGTCATTTCTTCTCCTAGAGTTAGGCTTTTGGATGTTTATGGTTTCTCATGATTTCTCCATGATAAAAATGCCTCTAAGCCTCATTTTAAACACAGTCCAGGAAGGTGCATAGCCATCACATCTCTTCTTAGATATAAGCCACCAATGTTTGAGCTAGTTTTCTTTCATTTTTCATGTAAACAATTTCAACATTTCTATTAATTTTAGTTTCATTGTACCCCTATGTTTGATTTTAAATTTGTATTTCATTTTTTTCCCTTATTAAATTTGGATCAGTGGTATCAAAGTGATATGTTCTTTTTTTTTATGTGCATGTCCCCAATGAGGTTGGGGCATAAGGAATTGGGACTCGAACCACTTGATCCCTTGCAAGATTGGCATCACTGACCCTGACAAACTCCCATGGTAGAGGAAAAGAAGGATGAGGGACTAGGAGATCCTATAAATGTGTTACTCAAAGAAGCCCTCAAGTGATAAAGGAACGAGATGATAAATATTTTTTCCTAGATCCTTCAGTGGATACCAATAGTTGGTGCATCTTCATCCAACAACCACTTTGAAGACACCGCCTCCTTTAAGGTATGAGGTAATTTTGATTTTCCTACATTTGAAGGTTAGATAGATGCATATTCTCTAGATAAATGGTTAAATTTGTTGGAACAATATTATTTTACAGTTCATAATTTTTTCAATAGAGAAAATATTATTTTTGCACTCCTTAAGGTCACCCCCCATGTCAAGAATAGGTGGGAAACTTACTAAAAGTGAAGGGCTATGAAGTAATTGATGTAGGAGCATTCGATCACGCTTAATCAAAAGTAAAAGTCAAAGCTAAGAAGGAGGAGACGTGGACAAACGTGAAAACTAGGAGGCAAATTCTGTTAAAATAGGGCTAAAATGATGAAATGGATAAAGTCTCTAGAAGACTTATTTAATGTAATTTAATCTACCATGTATGCGTATAGAGAGATTTAGAGGTTTTTTGAGCAATTGTAGGAGAAAATCATGGATCATAAACGATCCCTCCCTTTTGTAACTTCTTATATAAGAGAGTCTGTGTAAGCAGGGGAGATATAGAGTGAAAGATAGAGATTTGTGTAAACAGAGTGTCAATTCAATGTAGTCAAGAGGGGAATGTGTGACTAAGGATGAAATGCCTTAGAATGTAATCAAGTTCTATATAATATAAATCTACGTGTGTGTGTGAATTCCATGTATCTGTGTACTTATGCCTTTTCAAGTTATGTTATGTATATATGTGTTATTGAGTTAATTTCCATGTTACGAGTTTATTGATCGACCATCGATCACTGTGAGGATCAATGGTGATTCAAACTTAAACAAGTCAATTGTTGTGTGAATTGTCAAGTAGAAATGGTAGAGTTAATTAAGTGTTGATGCAGATTCCATCATATGCGAAGAAGTGCAAAAGAAGAGCCGTCGGATCATTGAAAGCTGTTTTGCAATAGGAAAGTGGTTCATCAGGAGGCCTAAGGGCTGTAAATGGTTTTTCAAAAGATGGACAGATGTTTGAACTGGAATATAATCTAGTTGAGATGTAGGGATGATCGAACTATTTGTTGGTTTGATGATCGGACAGATATTGGGTTGGAATAGGTGTGGAAGTTAATCTAGATCTAGACCCAAAAAATTATAAATCATAGTCTAAAGTCCTATTGGCTCTGAAAGGGTGGCTAAACATCATGCAAGTTTCTTATGCGATGTTGCGACAATCGTCAGATCAAGAACCAGATCGACAGCAGGGATTTAATCACAAATCAAATTTGGTAAAAGAGTTTTCATCTGCGATAAACCCAAATTTGTGATATTGTGATGAGCTGAGATTTGTGATGTTGTGATGGACTATGGACTACCAGATCAAAGGATTGATCGAATGGTAGAGGTTAACTCTCGCATTTCGTAGGAATCAAGTGTTGGCAGATTGCAAAAACTATGACATGCGATGAGCCAAGAATGCAATGAAGTGTCGATCATTGGATCATGAAGTTGATCAACAACAGAGATTAAAGAACAATGGAAAGGGTTGGGAAAGAGTAGACTCGAGAAGTTTATGGATGCAGGTTTATTCTATTTGAGATCTGGCCTTTGGCATTCATGGTCGAGTTTCCACATGTTTCTGTTATTTGCACTGACTGTCATTGTCCTAGTTTTTAAGGCAAAAGCACCAATTAACACTTCTGATAGAAATGTGGGCCCATAACCCATAGTTCCATGATCGATATTTTGGAAATGAAAGGGATATTTCCTTAGTGCAATTTTCCTTTTCATAAGTAATCCCTGCTATTTTCAATCACAGCCTCTTGGAACTTTGTTCGGGATGCTAGTAAGGAACAATTTTACCTTGTTGGAAGCTATGAAGAGAAGTACATAAAATGGACCACACTACAATAGAAAAGGGACCAAGAAGTGTTAAAGTTCATGAATATCTTTCATGCCTTATGCATGAAGATATGCATCAAGGACTCTAAGTGACGTATTGTTCTTAAGTACCATGGACGTTTACACAAATACATCCAAGAGGAAATGGATTTCTTGGACATCCCCGTTTGGTGTAGCATACCAATATGTTGTCAAAATAAAGCAAAATTGTAAACAAAATAAGCGATAATTTGGATTTATGAATCAGAAGTAGGGAAAGGGCACCCAAAACCACTATAAAGTACAGAGACAGAGGGGAATAGCCCAAGATAACCCATTGAAGCCATAGGCAAAGAATAGTAATTGGAAGACAAAAAAAGACACAAGAAAGTTGTGTGAGTTCCAAGAGCCCCACTCATAACACAAATGAATGTTGCATAAAGTAGTCACTGGTGCTTGAGCTAAAATCCTTAGAGTAAGATTCAAGTTCTGAATCTGAGCCAAAACCATACAAGGAGAAAAAAATCATTCATGCAGAACCTAGTGCCATCGTTTCCACCACCAAGATCAAGAAAAGTTAGCTCAAATATTTGGAGGAAGGTGAGTGTCTCTTCCACTCATAGATACATTGGGTGAAGGGTGCACCACTGTGTTTCATTGTAGATAGTGGGAGTCAAAAGAAATTCATCTCAACTTATATCGTTACGTTGTTAAACCTGTCAACAACACCACACCTACAACCATGCACCATTGGGTGGTTCCACCAAGGGTGATATCTCTGCATCAGTCAAAAATGCCACCTACCCTACAACATCAAGCCTCTCATAGAGGTGGTATTGTGTGATGTTTCTCCCCTTGAAGTTTTTCATCTTTTATTATGCCAACCATATTTGTGGAAGCTTCATGATGTGTATGAGTCCAAAACTCATACTTTTATTATTACTTTCAAAATAAAACTATACAAGATACTAGACGTATACCTACCTACTTCCATTTATTTGATATTTTCTAAGAAATTCAGTAAAATCATCTCCCAGATTGGGTAACCTTTTCTCTTACTAATTCGTTCTAAAATTAAGGGGAAGATTGTGGCCACATCCATAGCCTCAAGAAAGGGATACTTTGTGAAGAAGAAACAAGTGGATAAGGTTGTGAAAGAGTACAAGGACATATTATCCTCACCTATGAGAGTACCTTTGCACTTTCAAGTCAAGCATTTGATCGATATGACCCCCAATGTACCTCTACCTAATGAGTCAATCCATGACCACTCTATTTCGAAAAATGAGGAAATCAAGTGGTAGATCCAAGAGTTTCTACAAAAGGGAACATCCAACCAAGATTCTCACCCTGTGGGAGCCAATTTTACTTGTACAAAAGAAGGATGGGACCTGGAGACTCTACATTGATTATCAGGCTTTGAACAAAATCAACATTGGGAACAAATACCTAATTCCATGGATTGATAACCTTATTAATCAGCTCAAGGGGGCCAAGTATTTCACCAAGATTGATTTTAAGTATGTAAGACTATCTTCAAGTCCAAAGAATGTCTCTAAGTGTGGTTGGTCATTCCCTTCGGTTTAATGAATTCCCTCGAGAATTTTATGAGGTTGATGGATGACATCTTGCAACATTTCACCAACTTGTTTATGGTTGTATAACTAGATGTTATCCTCATCTTCAACATGATTTTGGAAGAGGACTTACAACATATTTGACAAGTCCTTCACACTATGTAGTAGCACAATCTATGTGCTAACTTGAAGAAATGCTTCTTTCGTATGGACCAAGTCTAATATCAGGGTTACATAATTGACGAGACAAGTGTGCATGTGGATGCTGTAAAGATCTAATTCATTCTAGATTTCATGAGCCGAACGACTCTAAAAAATATTCTCATCTTCTTGGGCCTTTCTAATTTCTGTTGAACATTCATGTTGGGGTTCTCTCATATCACTTGGTTCTTGAGTCAAGTTTCCAAGGGTGAAGAAAAAGCAAAGTTTTTTTCATGTGAGTCACAACAAAAGGAATTCATTGAACTGAAACACTTCCTTTTCTCTACACTAGTCCTCACCTTGCAATACCTACAACAACCATTTGAGTTGGAGATAGATGCCTCTAACTATGTTATTGGTGCATTCCTTACTCAAGAAGGGAATCCAATGGCCTATCATAGTGAGACACTTCGATATTGTCTGAAGATACCCCACCTATGATAAGGAAATGCATCGTATAGGCACATTGGAAATGAAAACATTATATTTTAGGGAAGGATATGATCATCCACATGGATCATCGAACTCTCCAATTTATGCAGATACATGGTAAGTTTCAGAATGATCACCATAAACAATATCCACATATATGCAATTGTTCAATTTGAACATTCGATACAAGAAGGGTAGCACCAATCATGACATTAACTACCTCAGTCAGCACCTAATTGTGGCACTGAACATAGTTCTCAACTCTTCTAAGAATTATACCTCTGGATGGCTGCAGTTATACAAAAATGACTTGGAATTTGTTGCCACCTACAAGATGTTGATGACTGGCAAGCCATTTCTAGAATTCCACCTTCAGGATGGAATGGTGTGCTACTTGGGACACCTTTGTATTCCTTCAAGTGTGCATGAAAAGCTTATTTGGGAGGTGCATTACAGTCGGGTCACAGGGAACTTTGGTGCGGAGAAGATAGTGGCATTACTATACAGGTATGTTTATTAGCCAAAACTCTAATAGGATGTTGTCAAGTATATCAGATTTTGAATTTCTTGTGCCATCAACAAAATAAACATTAAGAATAAAGGTTTATACACCCCTGTTACTACTCATAAGTTACCTTGGGAATACATCTCAATGGACTATATGTCTTTCCTTCCTTCTACCAAGGATTGTAATGACTGTGTATTTATGGTCATTGATAGATTTTCTAAGATGGTCATTCTAGATTCCTGCAAGAAGATTATCATAATAGAAGCCATTGCAAATCTCTTATTTGAAATAGTGTGGGTACATTTTGGGATCCAAAATCATCATATAAGATCAAGATATCATATTCCTAAGTGCATTCTGTTTGAGCCCATTTTCATTGTTGGACACCAGGCTCACCAAGTCGACTTCCTTGCACCCCTAGACTTATGGCCATACAAAAGTCATTAATAGGATGATCGTGCACATATTTTAGATGTACGAATACAAGAATCCATAAACATGGGATGAGAATATCCCCTTTTTCCAACACAACTACAACAAATATCTCCATAGCTCAACCAACCACATCCCCTTTCAGGTGAGCCTAGGATTTCAACCATTGTGTCCCATTGATCTGACACTGTCACTTGCAACTA
>Ga0115844_100250_pt1 | contig 14052 bp, 14 predicted proteins | sample InSIn1gowninarea_FD_83858 | JGI IMG/M metagenome (GOLD analysis project Ga0115844, IMG submission 83858) | reverse complement strand
ATGCGGCGGCTTGTTGAGAAGGAGGATGACTAACAAGAGCATTCAGATTATTTAGCTCACTACCTTTACCACCAACACTGTTACTGTTCACATTACTAAACGCAGACGAAGAAGACGAAGAACTGACAATAACTAGCGCACCTGGAGGAGGATGAGGATGATGTTGACCGCCAGACTGATTATTTAAAGAAGAGGTCACTGGGAAATTTGATTGCTGTTGTTGCGTGGGTGGATGCATAATAGTTTTACTATTTTGTTGGGAGGAGGAGGATGATGATGAGGAGCTAGCGACGACGATGCTGTTTGTACTATTTGCTGCATTACTACTACCACTACCACTAGAGTTTAGATTATTATTAATAACGCTCATCATAGTCATAGGACTGATTTCACTGGTGACACCGACACCAACACCACCAATGCCACTGCTTCTTTGTATCATTGCGGCTTGGGCCGCGTGAGTCATGCTGACAAAAGGAAAGGGACCTCGGGAACTTGTTGCCAGACTTGTGGGACCTACTGGCTTTGGAGGTAGAACGGGAATGGGTTCGCTTCCCGGAGCGACTACATTTGGACTGCGGTGAAATGACAGGGCAGCGGAGGACGACGCTGCTGCTGCCGCAGAAGAGGAGGATTGTGAGGATGATGATGATGAAAGCATGTCCAAAGTGAGTCCAGCAACCAAAGAGTCTCCTCCACCCCCACCCCCCACAGATGTTGCAGAGGAGGAGGATGAAGATGATGGTCCAGGTGTGAGGGGAATGGGTGAGGAGATGGAGGCCACTGAGGAAGATATTGATGATATTGAGGGGGAGGAAGCCGGCAGGGACGAAGAGGATGATATCCCCGACGTCCCTGAGGATGATGAGGAGGGCTCATTGTCATTGGTTTGTCGAAGGATCACTTGGGTTGCCTCATTGTTTTGGGCTGCCCATGTCAACGAGATCACCTGGTCGCCTTCCACCTGGACAGAGAGGATGCCCATGGAACGAAGCACATTTGAACCTTGTTGAGCCAAAAGCTTCAGTTTTTGAGCGGCTTCCTTTGGAATACTGATCGTCACCCGGACAGAATTCCATGGCTCAATCTTTCTCACCCGAAACGGATCTTTCGTTTCTGTTAAAAAAAAATTGCACAAAGTTAATTAACAAAATTCTCAAATTCAAAAACATTTTTTTTTGCCAAACTCGTCGTCGTCACCCTCTCGCGACACTGATCATGATTGAGTTTTACGTTTAAAAATATTTTAAATCTTTTGAAGCTTGGTATTGAAATTCAGCCTATTTTGTTATTTACCTCGCATAATGCGATATGTTGATTGCTTCTCTCTGATTTAATCAACCATCAAATCGAGAATTGTTTATAGCCCTTTTCCTATATCCCCTGGGAGTGGTTCTTTGGCAAAAACAAGAAAAATGAAATATGCAAAACCACAGGTTTACATATTTATTTTTTTAAAGTCCTATTAGTCCTAGTCTCCTGAGCTCTCTTTGAGTCTGTCTGATACGCAGTAAAACTCAATCCTCGTCATTTAATTAGCTTTTAAATATTTTTTTTCCCAGGGTCACTCATCTAACTGCTCTTATGACAGTTTTTTTTACACTCTGACTAACTCACTGGAAATGTAAAGTGCTGTCTTGAGTGAATCAACGAGAGTTCGGAATCTATCCTGAAAATCTGGATCATGAAGATTTCCTTCACAGGTCACCACTGCTTCTATCAGGTCTTTTTCATCTCCTGCGGCCATTTCTACAGAAATTAAATAAATAATCAACCGTTAATTAACTTACAAGCAATAATTTAAAGTTAACCAACCAAGATAATCTTATCTTAATAGCTTACCTATAACACTTCTCAGACCGAGGATGCGCCTTCGTCCAGCACATTTCAAAGCTACATGAATAAATTCACATTCTTCGATTTATTTCCAGTCTTGATTATAAAAAATAATTCCCAGTTAACTTGCACTGCTCCTGAAAATCACAAACACAATTACTTTTATTAATCAACGTCAACTTCCATTTAAAAAACACAAAAGTGTGCATTTAATGCATTTAACTTTAAAATATTAAAAGCACCTGCACCAAAAATATATCCACACAAAAATACACCTACCTCCACAATTATGAATATTAACAAGTGCACCAAAAATTCCCCTTTTAAAAACTATCTCAATTTAACAAAAATACCCACACCAGTAATTAAAACTGAAGAAGATAAATATTTCTATACAACTCCCACAATTTATCATTAAACATCTGCTGACGACGCTTCAAAAACACAAACAAAAACAATAACAAACACTCTTTCAACTCATTTCCAAAATTATTATTTTTTGTTGTTTGTAAACAAACCAGCTCTCTGGACAATTCACATAATATTCACCTTTTTGCATCAATTAACTTCAAAATTAACAAAAACAATTAACTCCTCCCTCAAAAAATTAAAGCTGTTTGTGTCTAGCTTACTCCGAGAGAAAAAAAAATCACAATTTTTCTCAAAAAGTTTGTAAAGCATGCATCTTATCTAAACATATAAATGAATAGTGTTTCTGTGTCTGTGTCCGTCATTCCATTTTCCAGGTTGAGGTTCCACCACCACAACAAATAATGTACATGTTATAATATTTTATCCCTACAAAAAATTAATCTATAATTACAATTTAAAATTGTTGCGAAAGCAAATAAGTGGTGGTGGCAAACTCCTAAAAGACTCCAGCAAATCCAGTACTCAATTATTCCTCTTTTTACAATTCTCCAAACTAACCACCATTTAAAGTGTGTAGAACACAGAAAATAAACTGGACAACTTTTAATTGTTCATCTACTATTAGTTCCCCATTTAAAATTATTTAACTACACTTATACTTTTCGTAGCTATTTAAAACACACATCATTTTATACAAGCCTATAATTAGTTTTTAATGATGATTATTTATTTTCTGTTAGTTTTATAGTTATAACAACATTTAAAAAAAGAGTAGACTGGTTTTGATGTGTGATGTTTTATTATTTTTTTTGTGCACTTGACCACTGACTGGTCAGTTGAATGTTGTTGGGTTTAATTTTTTTTAAGCGTAGAGAGAGGAGGCCTACCACCAGTACCTTCTGCTCTGTATTTTTTATACATTGTATAATAGTTAGGATTTCAATTTCAATCCAATTCAACGTAAAAGTACATCTTCAATTTTTTTCTTATACAGAGTTTACTTTCTGAAAAGGCTTACCTTGTTGTTAGGAGTTGGTTACTTGTTCTTTTACAAAAAGATGATATACCATTCCATACTGTATGTGTGTGTATTTTTTTGTGATGATAAGCGTTGTGTGATAACCCAACTAACAACAAAATAATGTATAAAGGGTAAAAATATACTGGAATATCCTTACTACGTTTTTTTTAAGTGTAAAAAAGAACTTGTCCTCAACTTGCTATAAAAGGCTATCCTAACCATGTTAGTTTTTTGTGCGCTCCTTTAACATTATCCTGCTCTAGATTTTGAAACAATGTTTGCAAAGCTAAAAATGTGTGTTTGTGGATAATATATATATTTCGAAAAAAGTACACACATATATATATATTTTTCCATATTGTTTGTTGGATACATATTGTCATATACATAAAAAATGCATATATGTAAATCTACACTCATCGCAAGTCAACTTTTACATGAAAAAAAGTGTACGTGGTAAAAAGGTAATTGTTGGTGTATGCTATATAGTTTTTGTATTGTCAGAGGTTTACATTTAATAGTATCTATTTTGTGTGGAAGTTTTTTGGCATCTATTGCGCTGCGGTACATGTAAAAAGCAAAAGCGAGGGATATACTAAAAAAGAAGTAAAAATGTACAATATAAAAGTTGTTTAAACAGTTTACCGCTTCCTCAAAAATAAATTCAATTGGTTAACTACCATGTAATTAATGTCAAAAGTCAAAGCTAAATCGATATCGATTTGCAAAGAAAAATTACCATCCTAATTAAATCACAAGTTGGCAGGAGCAGTAAATAATGTGAAAGTTAACAGTTAGCTTGAATTTAGTAATTTCTTAAAAAATCTTTGCTCAAAGATGTTCAAGAATCGCTCAAGTCTTAGAGCCTAGAACTGTTGGCCCTTAACTAGTATAAAAATTTAACACAATCTCATTCATTTTTAATTTTTGACAAAAAAAAAATACAATTTTCAAACTTTTTTAAAGACAGACAGACATTTTTATAGTGACCATAAAATAATTATCATTGACTGTCCTACCACCTCTACTAACCCTTTTTCCACTCAAGAGCAATCTTACAAGTACACTACCAAAATACATTGTTGTACTGTGCGTAGCAGCGCATCATCATCATCGCCATCGCTCGCACACGGTGGTGTAGTAGTATATAAACCAAATACATAGCGTTTTGTTGGATATGATCATAATCAAAAAAGAGCTTCTTCTCAAAACAATGTAAAAAGGGTTAAAATGTTCATCTTTTTGTATTGTTGTATGGCATCAGCATATTCATTATCATGTCATAATCATTAAAAAAAAGGATAGCAGCAGCAGGGCGAAAAAGAAGAGAGTGAGAGAGGGAACCTTTTTTTATCATTAAAAAAATAAGACAGTCCATTGCAAAAAAAATATGATGTACTTACTAAAATGTTCCCACACCTTTGCCATTGATGATTAAAGTTGCCATAAAGAAAATACATTAGTTGGGTTTTTGGGAAAATACAGTTGGGATTGGGAAAAACGGCGTAGCCGATCTTATGCGACAAGACACATCCAATGTCCAATCCAATCCAAGAAGATGTGGAATTATGGAGTTTTGCAATGCAATAATATGCTAGTAAAAAGTTGGTAATAAAAAACTATATTCTTTCCATGTGTTTTGTTTAATAGCTTGATACAAAATGTATATAAAGTTGGGTGCGTGTCCTCTCTGTCCCATAAAAATGCGTAAAGAAAAGTAGGCAGCTTGTTTGAAACTTAATTTTGTGAGAAATACGCACGCTGCTGCGTAATTAATTAGTATTGCAGGAAAAGGTTAACTTTAAATCAAACTTTATTGAATATGATCGGAATGATGATTTGTATTGCCATTCATTCTTATGGTCAATTTTCTCACTTTACCCCAAAAAAAGTGAAATTAATTTAATTACAGGAAAGGGACTTTAATTTTTGTGCAACTACAAAGGCTGCATTATTTATTGACGATTGTGAAATTATTAACTTTACATATTTGCTATACACATTCAACGCATTTTATTTTATTTATTTAAATGCCCTTCACGACTCGCAGAAGCAGATCATTGAACTTAAATTTTGAAGAAGTACATCATTTTCTTTTATCTTAAAATGGAATTAAGACTGATGAGATGACTAAGTAATTAACGAGCTACTTTTTGAATTGATGGAAACTACTAAATGATTACATATGATCTATTCATCATCAGGTCCTACTGACTGGAAAACTCCGGCAGCCTTCATCCTTTCGTAGTCGGCGTTGGCGTCGTAGGTCCTGCAGCAAAAAAAAGAATGTTAAGACCTCTAATTGCTTTGGAAACTAACTGCGTTAATTCTCATTTAAATTAAACTCACTTGTAGAAATCAGCATATCGCTGCTTTCTTGGGTTGACATAGAATACTCGCCATGCCGCCACGGCAGCAATAGACGCCACAAAAGAGATGACCATGTCCCTCTTGAAACGGCTCACCAAAAATCCTCTCATCTGTGGTGCAGAACTCATCTAAAAAATTAAAACCCATCATTTAATTAAAACAATTCTGCAATTTGTCGGAATCAATTGCAAAAAGAAAGCAAATATATAAATGCTCTCACCTTGATAGTTTATTTAGTATACACCTCCCTTAAAACGCAACTTCCAGCTATTCACTGATTATTCCTGAAATTAAAGCCCAATTAAACAATAATTAAATCACATTCACTTTAAATAGGTAACATCAAAACACAACAATCTTCTTGACTTTTCAATTTCTAATCTAAACTTCCTGCATTTTTACCACAAAAACAATACCACACTAGCAAAATGAACAGTTAACTAACTATCATTTAATTTTTAAAACTTATGCTTAAAATCTTACCGACTTTTAATCTCCAAACACGCAAAACCGATAAAAATGGATGTTGATTTTGGAATACAACACCTGATCACATTTGTGGTGGTGCACACGACACGACCTACCAAATATACAAAGTCAAGTCAGTCCTGTTTTGCCTAACAAAAGTAGCAACAACACAGCAAGGATAACCGGACACCCGACGACCCGACCCATATCAAATGAACGTTTCCTGCCATCTAACGGGGTATTATGGTCAATGAGTCTATTTTCTTTTTCTGCTGCGCTGTTTTTGTGGTCTAGTCTCGATCGTATTTTTTTTGTATTCGTAGGTTTCTTGCAAGATGGCGTGAAATGTAGTATTCAAACATTCAAAGTTCAACTTCACTCAAGTCAAGTCAAAAGTCATACGACGACGGACGGACGAGCGCAACAAGAGAGAAAAAGAGAGGAAAAGTGAAAAATGTAAACAAATCGGCAAAAAACACAACGACAAATCGTGGGAAAAGCGCATCAGGTGCATTTAACGTAGAAATGAAATGAGTGCTCTGAGAAAACAAAATGCATTAAGTTGTTTTTAACTTTGAAAGGTCAAGTTAATTTAAAGTTAATTGTGTGAAGTAATTTTATTTGGCGAGTAAGTTAGTGGTAAGTAAATTGGTTAATTTTTTAGGTTATTTTTACTGATGAATTTAATTTAATGGTGGTTGTGGTTTTGCTAAATGCAGTTAAAATGTTGAGGTTTAGGCTTAAAACATGAAAATGTTAATTAAAGGTTGTTAAAGAATGTTTTGAGCTGTGCATTTAAAATAGGTCTTTATCATCATATCATATCATCAGCATATCATGTGGGGATCGTTAAGATCCAGCTCTGGGAGTACATTTGGTGACGCCCACCGAGCAACTGGATCTTCTCAAGGAGGGGATAATGGAGGTGGTGGTACATCTTCTCCTGGTGGTTCCCGGTTTAGCGGGGCCACCAGCTTGATAAGCAGACCAAGAGCTTCAATTTCTAGTATAATTTCTTCCGCTGTTGGAGTTGGGGGTCATGGTCATCCAGGTGGTGATGGGGGAAGGGGAAGGGAAGAGGAGGAGGAACAGTTGGATAATGAGGCGGTTAGTCATATGGAATCTTTCTTTGGTAAGCTTATGAATGACTATTTTATTCTAATTGCTTATTAATTGTGAGATATTTTGTCTTGTAACTGATTTGTATTTTGGTTTCAGATCGATTTTGGGGGGAAATGAGTGTCTTTTCATTTGAAAGAGCAAAGGAAATAGCGGATAAAGAGAAAGAGCAAGCTTTGAAGAGCCACATGCATGGGAATAATTATTGTGCGTCTTCGGGATTCACATGGGTCATTTTAACTACAGCTATGGCGCAGTTAGCATTGGCAGAGAGGAGTTACATGAATTTGGCGTTTCTGGCTCCGAAGGGATTTCTTAGAAAAGATGTGAGTTAATAAGCGCCTTATTTTTGAATTGGTGTGTCTCTCAAAACACTAACTTTCAAATTGAAATGGTTAGTAAATATATTGTTGTAATTTTCTCTTTAATTTTAGTCAAATCTTAAAACTGTTTTGGAGTCGACGCGTCACGACCTCAAAAAAATTGTAGACTCTGGAGTCACTGCTTCCCCTGCACGGCATAAAAACTGTCAAATTGCTACTTGTTTAACATCGCTTATCAATTGGCGTTTGGAACAAATGGAATTGTAAGTTATATTTAATGATTTCATAACTTAAAAAAAATATTTTAAAGCTCAGGAATAAGATATGGGAAAGTTAGGTTTTTTGCAATACATTTTTATTTGCAGTTATGAGCGGCTTTCTGTTTTCGGCACATCAAAAAACGTAGAAATTGGCGACTTGATATCCGATTTGGAAGTAATTTACGAAAAATTCAGGGACGAAGTCAGGGCAATGGGTAGTTCTGCGTTCATTTTGGGTGGAATTCTAAAGACTTTACAGTTGAGTAGTTAAATTATAATTACTTTCAGCGTCAATTTTATCTTTTTGTTGAGCTTCAATTAAATATATTTATTTTTTTGGGGATAAAAGATGGGAAAGCGAAATTCTAATTGGTTTACTAAAATCCCTAAACATGATGCAAACTTGGGAATATTTATCTTCCACGATTGCCCTTCAACAAGCCAATGCACTTTTACAAGAGTGGTCCGAAATTCTTCAAAATCATTCAACAGTAATTACTATATAAATCTATTGTTTAATCTAATTAACTTCTCAATTATTTTGATTTTATAGTTTTATGCTTTTAATTTATAGACCGTCAAAAAGTCTTCCTTCTACAACTCCCCTCCCAACTATCCCCTTCTCTTCCTCTGGATTAAAAAGTTGAAAGGGGCTGTACTCTCCAAATACTCATTATACTTTAACGAGCTCCTTGTTAAAAACTCTAATCCAGCTTTTGACATCAAAACGTACAGTGCCAAGTTACCCGTAGACTATTACGGGCGGATGCTCTCATTCCAGAAAAAGTCTGATGCGGCTTGTGTCTGTATAATTTTTGATTCAAAAGATACAAAGTACAATCCAAATGGGTATAGTTGTGCCGGCAAAGATGTTATCTGTCCGCAAGGACTGGATAGCTTTCCTGCAATTTTGTCAATTCCTTCAGTAAGCTATCAAAATTACTTGCAGTTAATTTTTTAAACCTGTTTAAATCACAATTTAAAGTTTGAATATTTGGTTTTTTTTCAGAAACCATTAGGTCATTGGCCCAATGTTGTGATGATTATAAGCGACAGACTGAACGAGTTGAACGTAGACAAATTAGTGGGATTTTTTGATTCATCTGTCAGTTAACAGAAAGATTTAACTTTCCTTTGTACATAAGTTATGTATGTAATTATTTTGTATTGCTAATTTTTATATTTTCAGATGCAAGCAACCTACTTTGTCCAACGCGTCGATCCCAAAATGTTTCTCGTTGTTATTTACGAGTCCAGAAAATCAGAAAAGGAGGCGTACACTTTGAAATTCATGAGCGAGCTTACAATGGATCTTAAATGCGGAAAGATCTTTTCTTCGTTAAAAACGACCAAATAATTAGTCTTTAAAATTTCAAATTTTATACGTTTTTAAAATCGCAATAAACTTTTAAAAATCATTTCCAGTCAAGTAACAGATTTTGAAATTAGTCAAATCATTTTTCATTTAATAATGAATTTGCATTTTGAAAAGCCACACCACAACCACCAAAAATAAATAAATTGTAATGATAATTGATGTGCATTATTTTTTGTTCTTTTGATTGCTTGTCAGGTGAATTGAGAATCCAGTTAAAATGGGTGATTCTACAGCCATCCCGTCCTTGGCCCAATTTCCTCGAATTCCCAACGCTGGGAAAATCACAGTGGCCGAATCCCATTCTGAAGTACACTCCCTTCCTTCCACACCAGAAAATCCTAGTACTGGACGAGGATTCTGCCCATTAATTGTCAATTACACCGCTGTAGATGGAAATCAACTAACATCTCGACTTCCTTTCAAAATCCCATCGGTTCGGATTACAGCAAATAGAGCAGCGCCATTTATTGTATCACCACATCAAAGTATTCCAAAAGCTTTGTGGGATTCCTGGTAAATAAATTAAAATTGTAGTCCAGTTCAACAGATTTAATTCTTTGCTGAAAATATACAATTTGTACTCTATTTTCAATTATCAGGTGGGAAGAAGGTATTCGTGGCGTTTACGGCTATCTTCAAAGTGCTGACAACTCCCAAAACTTGGGAACCACTTCAAAAACTGTGTTCAAAATATGCGCCATTCTCACCGGCCTTTGGGTAAATGTAGCCGAGAGTCCTTCCAAAGTTCTCGCTCACTTATTCCCACATTTGGAATGGAAAGTGGAAGAAGTAAACGAACAATTCTCTCACGTTCGCCGTTGGCCGGAAAGTTGGATAAGAGCTATGGACTGGCATCCCACAGCGCCTTACTTGGCTCTCGCCATGAATGATGACAGTGTTCGATGTTGCGTTATTGGTAAAGATGTGGTTCCCATGCTAAGACGCCAGCAGCAAAGAAACATAAGCTGTTTAGCTTGGAGACCTTTTGTCATGTCAGAATTGGCTGTTGGATGTGAAGACTGCATTGTAATTTGGTATCTCACGTCAACCGTTTCAATGAAGCCGGGTAAAGATAAAACTGTCATTTTAAAGGTGAAAGGACATTCGCCAGTGAACAGTGTGGAGTATTCATCGGACGTAAGAACTATTTGAAAAATTAAAGAATAATTTGAGAAATCATTTATTTGAGTAAAAATAATAAACATTTCGTTTAATTTTATTGTAGGGCAATTATCTCCTTTCTTCCTCTGCAAAAGACGCTTCCGTTTACATTTGGGACGCTTGCTTGTATCATAAAGCACCTTTGACCCGAATTGGAGGCGGGGGTATACCATTATCCTTGTGGTCCCCTCGTGGAAACCGAATTTTAGCCGCAAGTCCCAATAAAACTTTTTGGATTTGGGAGAATAACAGCAATACATGGACTTACAAGAGATGGGACACAAGCAAAACGATGATTGAAGCTGCAAGTTGGCATCCAAATGGAAGCACTTTGCTTTTCGCGTCTGGAGGCTGTTTGTATGGTTTGTTTTTTGAGTTGTCACCAGTGGACAGATTTGTGGCGCAGAGGGACTCTATTGTCAAACTTGTTTATAATATTGGGGAAACTCATATGTTGGATGAGGATGGCAATTTGGAGTACAAGTAAGGAAATCCCCTAATTTCAATTAAGCTACCACTTTAATTACAAAATTTATAATCTGTGCTTTTGCTAATTGTTGTATACTTTTAAAATTGGAAAATAGGGTTGGAGGAAAAGTTCGCCAAATCCAGTGGGATCCCAGTGGTCATCGTGTAGCCATTTTATTTGATGATTCTGAAATGATTGCGGTGTTTCGCGTGCTCATAAAATCCCGTGGGGACCTACTAGCACCATTGGGATTTATTAGGGGACATCCAGATGAAAATCCTTTGGCTATTTCATTCCAAAAGGACTTTTGCGAGGGAGCTCTGCTCACGATTGTAAGAAAACTGTTTTGTATAAATCAGCTTTACATTTAAAATCATTTTTCTGGACTACAAAATAATCTTAATTTTTCTGATTTATTTTTTTGTACAAAGGCTTGGAGCACTGGCCGCATCCAATATTTCCCAATGATCTTCGCATTGCCCTCCGACAAGAAAAATATTTTGCATGAGGATCACTACAGAGCTCAGCACGTTATCCATGGTCAGCCTTCCATGTTTGCGGCTGCTGGTATTGTGTCACCACGATTATCTGTGTCGGGTATGGAGCGATCTACTAATGGGCCTAATATTTCTTCTTTGTTTGCCATGCAGCAGGGAGGAGGAGAAGAGGTAGTTTCTCCTTCTTCCCGTTTGTACTCTATTCCGAAGAATTAAGTGAATGTGTAATTTTTAAATGTTTTTAAAACCTTTTCATCAATTAACAAACCATTTATATTAAATTAATAAAAAAATGGATCAATAAAATTTACTGAAGTCATGTCATAAAATACATTAAAGTATCAAAATCAAAGCTTCATTACTCAGTCCGGGTAGAATGCATCCACCACCACCCGACCACCCACTCAACCATGCTTACATTCAATCAGTAGCATTAGCATTGCATGCAATGTCATATGGTTTTCATTGCCAAACTTGCACACTTTTCATTTGACAGCTGCTGCTCAGCTGCGTATATGTCAAAAGTTTAATCCTTTCCCCTTAAATTGTCAGTATTAGCTGAAGTATGGAATCTTGTGCAATTTACGGATTGGAAACTCAGGTAGGTATAATTAAATAATTGTTCTGCTCTAATTATTGTAGTTTGGAACTTAATTGTTGAAGGTTGTATGTATGTATGTAACGTAAAGTAAACAAATATATAATATTTTTTGTGTTATCTTTTTCGCGTGAAAAGGGGCGAGCTCTTTGCTCCCAAGCCGGTGAACAAGAATTCGTCCGTTTTTTCGTAGGAACCTTGTCCCCTCGACAGGAAGGTCAAGTGCACCAACTCGACTTTTCCGACGAGTCCAATCAAATAACCCGGAAAATTTTCCGGTTGAATGTGGGCGAAGTTTGGCAGCTTCAGAGTTGTTCTTGGGCACCCAATCTATTGGGCATTTGCTATAATGAAATCAGAGGTTAGTTAAGTACACTATTAATTTAATTTTTAAAGTAGTGTCAATGTTGAACCGCTCATTTATTAAAGCTCTTTTAAATCTTATTTTTCCTCAGAGAGCTCCGCCCAAATGAAATGTGGCGTTTGGCGACTTCCTGACCCCACAAATCCTTCTGAACAATCTGAAGTCATTCACAGTCACCAACAACAAGATCTCCAACTAGCCTGGAAGTTCGACAAATATTTACCCCCATCCTTCTCAGATAACTGCCAATGTATTGACTGGCATCCCACGAAGACTGGTCGAATTGCGACAATTCACACCTCACAATTTTTCATATGGGACCTAGAGGATGGGGGCAGTGGAGGAGGTGAACCCAAACTTAATTGCTCATCCGCCCCCAAATCTAAAGACGACGAAGAAATGTACATGGGCAAATGGAATCCCCATTTGGATGGCAATCAGTTGGCTACAGTGAGTTCCACCTCAGTAAAGGGTTATGACTTGAGGTCCATGAATGAATGTTGGAACATTAGCCTCGCCCACAAATTCCAAGTTAGGGATGTTGACTTTAATCCAAATAAGCAGTATTACATGGCTACCTGTGGGGATGACTGTGCTGTAAGGTTTTGGGACGTGAGAAATAACAAGGAGGCTATTAAGGAAGTTAAAGCTCATTCTCATTGGTAAGCTTATCTATGATTACTTGCACACAACTTCTTTATCTGAATTGCTAAAGAATTAAACGGTGACGGATTTTTATTTTTTTAGGGTGTGGAGAGTACGCTACAATGGATTCCATGATCAACTTGTCCTAACCGCCGGAAGTGACTCCCGAGTTTTACTCCACTGCTTACCCACAATTTCCTCCGAGGCTAAAGGCAACCGTCAAATTTTAAGTGATGATGAAAACAATGAGGATGAAGATAACCAAGACATAAGCTCATCACCTCCTCTCCAAGAAGGAATCTTATCAAAATATGAAGAACATGAGGATGCCGTGTATGCCGTTGAATGGTCAACTTTTGATCCCTGGACTTTTGCATCTTTAAGTTATGATGGAAGACTTGTAATTAATCGAGTTCCGAAATCATTTAAGTATAAAATACTATTATAAATTAGTAGTTTTATTTTAAAATAAATTAATTTGTATGAATATTGAATATACATTATTTTTTACATTATATTTTTTTTCTAATAATTTACATTTTACATTCCATAATGTAACAAAGCATAAATAATTTCGCCTTCCATCAAAGGACAAACTTTACCCTCAAATAGTCTACTAATAAAACTTGGTGTCCTCATCAAAAGCATTGATGACATGTAGCAGCCGACAATCACCTGAAATAAGTCATAAGCCTTTGGCTCCTGGCGAAATCCATCGTTTAGAACAATCGTCACAAATAAAGAGCTTACTGAAAAGCAACAAGTGTAAATGACAAAAGGGAGACGGTAGTCGGTCACAGCTAATTTGCGTCTTAAAAGAAGATAAGCAATGATACACTGCACGCCGCCCATTAAACAAATCGTGAAAATTGCCATGTACGGTGGTGGATGGTCAATTAGTTCCTCGAAACCTCTTTCAGCGTCAGAAATTTTATAGTCGTTTGCGGTAATGTTGAACTCTTCGTGTTCGTTAAGGGGATGGTCGATTATGATTAGGAAGCAGTAGTGAATTAGCAGCATGCCGCAGCCGAAAATACAAATGTTCAGGGAACACTGTGCAAAGACGTTGGACAAAGTAGGTTGCTTGCATCTGAAAATATAAAAATTAGCAATACAAAATAATTACATACATAACTTATGTACAAAGGAAAGTTAAATCTTTCTGTTAACT
>Ga0115844_100248_pt1 | contig 14076 bp, 9 predicted proteins | sample InSIn1gowninarea_FD_83858 | JGI IMG/M metagenome (GOLD analysis project Ga0115844, IMG submission 83858) | reverse complement strand
ACCCCCCCACCCAATAAGTAAACCCTAACCCTTTAGGGGGCTCGACCATAAGGACCTTTAGGTGCTCGACTGTTAAGGACCTTTAGGTGCTCGACCATAAGGGCCGCCATCAGAGGATGCGTAAGCAGGCTCGACTGTTAAGGCCGCCATCACCTTTAGGTGCTCGACTGATAAGGCCGCCATCGAGACCCCCCCACCCAATAAGTAAACCCTAAGAGGATTCTCAGCAAAGGTATTATTTCCAACAAAGGAGGAACAGACCTAGCAGCAGAATCAACAGCAGTTGAAGCGGCATAACCAGCATTTCAAGCAGCTTCATTAGAACCAGCAGGATCAATTCCAGGAGAATTCCCATCAGTAATATTCCCAGTTTCACCAGCCTCATAATTTCCAGCCTCAGTACCAATAGCAGTTCTATCAGCACCAGTTGAAGGAGCATGATTCCCCATCAACACCAGTTGAACCAGCCTCCTCAGGATCATTTCTAGAAGCATAAGTCGAAATGAAATGATTTCAATAAGCAGAAGCAGGAGGATCAAAATCCCCAGAAGCACCAATTGAACCGGAATTTCAATAAACAGTTGAAGGGGGCATCATTGAAATGAGCAGTTGAAGAAGCATAATTCCCAACAGCCCAATAAGCATCCCCACCATCAGCAGCACTAATTGAACCATATGCGTAAGCCCAAGCATCACCAGTTGAACCAACATCAATTGAATAAGGAGTCTTACCAGCACCAGTCCCAGCCTCAGTTCCATAATCATTTGAAGAAGCATTTGAAGAAGCTGCATTTTCACATTGAGCCATTGAGAAAGGAGTCCCATTTTAGGATGATCTCCGATCTCAAGATCTACAAATTATGAAGATTATGATTTGATTAGCATAGGTATAGATTCTCTTACTTGCCGGTTCCTCCCCCCCCCCCGGCTCGGGTAGGATCGCGCACTATTAATAGAGATAAGCGGAATTCGATTGGAACAACTTGTTTGGGTTCGGTCACTTGCTTGGAGGTAAGGCATAGCTAGAAAACCAAGAATTGATTCATTCCTATAGTATATATATTCCAGTTCATTTGATCAAAGGTAGAGCGTGACGTAGTATTATTAACCCCTAGGATTCCATTACTAACTATATATATATTCTTCCTTAGATTAACAACAGGACTACTTTATTACTATATCAGTTCATCTCTCACTCCTCATCAAATTAGTTCATCTACCAACTACAAGGATTGAATCCATTACTCAATATACAACTCTTCCTTAGGCAAACAAAACTCCTAATACAACGAATCAATGGATCAGTAACTATATATATTAACCTGTAAACTAGCACTCACAACAAGAGACGAGAACATGAACCAATGAGAAAACAACCTAGGCTTCATTGAAACAACCACTTTCCTTGCCCCCCGGAGGGAACAAGCGGCTTCGCACCTTAGTACTCGTATAAAGAAACTACCCATGACTACCATAACTACACTATACTATTCACCTAGCACAGGAGAAGGACTCATCATAGCTTAACCATATAAAGGACTATACTCCTATAGAACACAGATCTCCACTTAGACCTTGATATTGTATGTATCTATTATATTAAACACCCTAATTACCATCCTCATGTAGCTTGATAACAACACTCCTCGAAAGATCCATTTACTATGTTTTCCATACCTTGGTTGACTATGAGACTCATTATTATAATATAGAAAAGCTTTCTCTTGCTGTAGTATTCGCCACCTAGCGCTTGTGACACTACATCTTTGGCCGATCAATTCAGGTCAAGTGTCCTATATACCCTCTATACTACTTAGCCATGAAACCTGTGTTGTCTGGTTGTGTGACCCAATAGATCTTAGCCCTCCAATAATTTGACCTCGAATGAAAAGCCTATAAATCTGTTAAGGGATAGGTTATTACCGACCATCTGATTGATTCTATCTCTTTATCTCACTACAATTTGTCTAATGATGATAGTTACCCTTATCTCCTAAATGATTCAAGTGTCACTCAAAGTGCTTTCCTCAGTGTAGAGCTTCCCCCTAAGTGACTTTGGACTTTCTTCTTTGATGGAGCAAGAAACAAGTTCAGGGAGTAGGATAAGTTCCACTAGAACTCAAGGATGGGGGAAAAAGTGATCTGAAGGAGGTACTGTATGTTTTTTTATTAGGGACTAACCTCATTTCAGTACATTAGATAACTACCCATGGGCTCACAGTAGAGTTTGAGCGGGACAAGTGCATTATCAAGAACGTGAGGAACAAGGTGGTGTGTGATGGCTACCACGAAGGGGGCATCTACAAGCTTAACATAGCTCCATGTGTTTCTTACATTGCTTCAGAGGATCGATTTGTGGTACCAAAGGTTCAGACATCTGAACCAAGACAGCTGGGTGAAGAACACTAGTTTGGTGGAAGGCTTACCGAGTCTTCAGAAGATGGAGACAGTTTACGAAGGATGCATGTTTAGGAAGCAGCATCGACATAGTTTTCCGAGTGATGCCGGCTGGAAGGCAGATAGACCTTTCAAGTTCATTCACAGTGACATCATGGGTCCAGTAAATGCTGTCACACAAGGAGGGATTTGTACTTACCTTCATAGATGATCACTCACGGTATATTTGGATATACATGTTGAAGGCTAAGCTAGAGGCGTTGGACAAGTTCAAGGTCTCAGTGGATATTTTATCTACACCAACACGATAAGGTGATTCGCCTTAGTAATAGTAAAGGGGAAGCATACAAAGGAACTAACTATGCCAAAGGTAAATGTGCCTTAGCTTACTAAGACATAGGGGCGAGGCAGAAGGAGCGAGAGGGAAAGAAGAGCTTCTATCTATAGAGCTTCTAGGTTTGCTTAGTGATCCCTCACCATATGAATAGTGAGTGACCCCTAAATAATATAGGGCCCTGAAGAGTAAAATAAAGAGAGTTTTATATAGTCCTCTCCTGTTAGTCGAGCCATGCTGTAGCATGATGGCGGCCCTTACTATCTCATTTGTTGCCTGCTTGCGCATCCTCCCATGATTCATTGCTTGCATCACTATAGGACAATCTTCAGTAGCTTCTTCAAAACCAAGCAATCTCTTTCACTTTTCTTTATGGGAAGGAATGCAAATCGCTTGTCTGTAATCGGACAAGGTCCGGAGGGCTTGCGCTTCTGAGGGCAAGGAATCTTTGCCAGCTCGATAAAAGGTCCGGAGGGCTTGCGCTTCTGAGGGCAAGGAACTGGCACATTTCACTTGGATATCACATTGGTCAAATCAATACTCAAATCACAACTTGTACTTACGGAAGGCCCTTCTGATGAAGATGCTCTGGCGGCTTCGACTGTCTGCATAGGCTGTTATATTACAGGAGCCTTTTGTGGAATCTGTCTATCTGCTTCGGGTCTCTGTGGAACTGCTTTCTTTCTGATCTGATAGGTGTTCCACTCTTTCTCTCGGATCCACTTCCTTATTTGCTCTTGAGTGGGCTTATAACCATACATCCTTGTGATTACAGAAGAATCAACACTCTTGGCGGCCAATCAGTCTATCTCTGTAGGCCGGTTAGGTTGCTTGCTTGTTTTTTAGCGAGTCATGTTTCTTCCCGTGATTAGCTCTTGGTTTAGTGAGCTAATGTTCTTCCCTTAGCTATTGTTTAAGTGAGACTGCTTCTTTACGGGACCTATTGTTCAGCCTCTTGACGGGACCTTCTATGGGTTTGCCTATACTATATTATATAAGTAATAGCGCTAGGGCATATCACCCAAGCTAGCGAGACGAGAGAAAGGGATCTATTGCAAGAACTATAACGAGGTCCGTCTATATAGTGGGGGGTCGGTTAGTCTTCTCGGCTAGTGTAGTCCCGCCCCCTACTTCTATATAGATAGCCGCTTGGCCCGAGGAATAGGGAGATAGGGGTCTTCCCACATCCTCTCTACACAGAAGGAAGTCTTCCCACACCACTATGAATTCAGCCAGCGAGACTAGTCATTCAGCCAGACTAGTCATTCAGCCATTAAGCTAGACTATTCATAAAGCTATTCGAGCGTTAGCGATACTCTTTAACCAAGGAGAGGTACTTTAGCTGGTTATGGCTCCTCGTCAAGCAGGGTTGGGCTGGCTCCTCATCACGCTAGTGTTGGGCTTGCTCCTCGTAAGGCTGGTGAAGCGCTTGAAATCCGACTATCTGTTGATGCGAGCTAAGCTAATGCCTTCCTAACAATGAAGGCTCTCGTATCTCTTCCTCCGGTCGAGCTACGAACTGATGCGATATCTCTCGCTAGCGCTTACTTATAGGCTATGAAGGCAAGCGGTAAGAGGTGAGCAATCCGAAAGCAAGCGTATATCTTACGGAAAGCGTATCTCTTCCTCTCCTTATCAGTCGAGCCCCCTGTCGGGTTAGGGTTTACTTATTGGGTGCCCCTCTCAAATAAGTAACCAAAGAGCAACTAAAGTTTAGGGTTTACTTATTGGGTGGGGGGGTTATCAGTCGAGCCCCCTGTCGGGTCCTTGCTTTCCTAACGTCAAGCAAGCACTACGTTCCTTGCACTAGGAAGCGCAAGCCCCTCCGGGACCTTCTTTCCGCTTCTTGGGTTAGCGTGTGGTTGGGCTTGCCGAATAATTGGGGTTGTTAAGGAAGGTAAGACCGAAGCTTAAGGGTGTTATAAAAGCACTTTGATCCGTACGAGCTCGGGGTCTGGGCTGCCAGATAGCAAGTCTGACCACTCGAACGAGATGTTGGAGCTATAGACGCCCTCTTCTCACGCTGGCGAAAGCCACTGGCCTAGGTAAGTGAGTGCGGACACCCCAAAGCCTGATGCTTGGCTTGACCTGATCAGAGAATTTCGTTAGATTTCATTTGATTGGGCGGGAGTGTTTTTGTTATCATCGGATATCTAACGAAGATGGGGATTTTACGTATCCCTCTCCGGTTCCCCCTGGATGCCTTCGGAATCCTCCCGTCTTTCAAGTTATTATTGGTCCCTATTATAACTCGACTTTAAGCAAGGTCTCTAGCGATCACTCGAATTGGGACTCATTCACTTATAAGCCCTACTAAGAATAAGGGCCCGAATTGAACTGCCACTCATTGAACTGCCATCATAGCTATTTCTTCTGATGCAAGGGTGAAAGCTCAAGCCCTGGCATTCATAATCGTAGTAGGGGCAAGGCTTCCATAAGAATAGGGCGGGGGAACTTCTCAATGCCGATGAGTAGAGTGGGTTGTGAATACGTATAGAATAGTGGAAAGCAGCTTGCCAGTTGAATGAATCGTGCCGGAAAGCGATATGGATGAGCAAGCTCGAGCGCATGTGTTCGGCTGGGCCACCCACCCCCCCTTATGGCATTGGCGGTAGAGTGTACTGTATACGTTAAAACAACCAACGCCAACGCCAACGCCAACGCCTTCCTTCCAGCCCGGGCTGCCAAGTCGAGTGCGCGTGTTGGCATGGCATGGCTTGGAAGGCTGGCGTCGAGATCGGTTGGTCTTGTGATGGGATTGGATCGATTGGGCGGCGTTTCATGAATTCGAACTGTTTAAGCTCCCGTCTGCTCAGATTTCTTTTATTCGATCCCAGCTTTGACACTTCTTGATCACATATCCCGTCATGATAGGAATAGGATCCTAAGTATTATGCCGAAACCCCGGCCCCTTATAAAATGATATAAAGGTAAGATTCGATTCGTGTTATCTCCACTTCACCTGAATCGAAGGAGCGGCAGGGGTAAATAAGAGATAATGGCAATTCTGATGGAATAAGGTAAGCAATTGCCTTGCATCACCCCGCCCATTTCCAGTCCCACACCAACAGTAGCATCATCTAAAGTGGCAGAGGTAGCAGGGGCAAAGAGATAGCCTAAAAAGAACAGAAGTTTACCCACCGGTTCATTCAAGTTGATCCCGCAGAATCAGATCCTCTCGTTTCAGAGCCAGCATCGGTGCTAGTTTAAGATCTAGTCCCAGTCCCAGAGATAGTTTACCAAAAGAAAGAGACAGTTTCCCTTGATCCAGTGGACCTTTTTGACCGAGTTGTTTCACCGGGAGTTGACCTCATTGATTCGATTGAAGTTCGAGCCACGACATACCCAGTAAAAGAAGCAGAGGTATAGGTCGCTAGAGCACGGGCAGAGGCACTACTAGTAGCTAAGGCGGCGGTAACAGAGCCATACAAAGACCCCAACACATTCTTTCATTTTTCAGCCCCACTCGCGTATTCTCATTCTTTATGGCCCATTCCCTGCGTTTCATTATGGTCTGGCGTCACACATTTGATTGCTCGTTGGACCGGGGGTGAAGTGGATGGATCAAGGTCTGTCCAAATGCTATACGTATAGATAGCTTCCCGGAACTAACTCTTGCTTCGGGCGTTGTTCCCTACCCCGATGACTCCTTCCATTCTACTTACTGACCCTGGTCTGTGCCTCAGCCTTATGACCCTATTGTCCGGCTGCCTTTATGTTGCCCCTGCTGTGCACGTATGGATCTACACCACTTCTCTCTATCTATAGGAAGCAACTAAACGTCAGAAGTACCTCCCTTCTAGGTTCTTCTTGACGCAGTGAGGGGAAGGGGGCTATCAATCTAAAAATGAAATTGGCTCTGTTGCTTCTGATGATGGTGAATCAACTGGTTAACAGGCAGCTAAGTTCCCTGGCTTATCGATGAGGTAAACAGCTTTTTCCACAGATTATGGTTCAACCCTGGAAATTGTCGTTAGCTCTGGATCTAGAAATGGATAAGATGCTGCAGGCTAAAATGGCTAAGATGCGGGCTAAGATGATGGAACAGGATCTCGAGCTACAATTGCTGCTCTTTTATAAGGAACCACGTCTTATCAGGCAACTGGTCTATTAACCAGGATTGGAAGGAATGTTGTGAGCTTTGGTGCTGCTAAACCCAGTGGTGCTGAACTTCCTGCTGTGGAATCTACCAGTCAAAGGTGTTCCTTTGGTCCTGGTCCAACCTGCAATTAATAATAGCAGGGCATTGGCAAGCGGTCTCAAAAGAGCTATCTTATATACGTAATAACATCTGTCTCGGCGAGGGGGAAAACAACAGCCTCACTCTTGCAATTCTTTTGTCCATATAGATGCCCTAAAAGAGAAAATCATTCAACCAGTGAGAATAGATAGGTTTGCCGGAATTGGCCATACCATATAGTAGGCTAGGACAGAGAAATATCTGTTCGTCGTTTCTTCCACTGCCCTTCCCCTACCTCATGAATCTGCCGCTCCTCTCACCACAACCATTCCTTGCCATTTGAGCCAAAGGCCGCCCGGCCCACCAACCTTTTGTTTTCTTGATAGGGCCTTATAACGACCTGATGAATCTATCTATATCCGCATTTGTCCGATTGCCACTGGCGGATGGGCGAGAGATAGAACCGCGTTGGAGGTAGGGTAAGTCCTTTGATCCGAACTATTATGAAAAGGGGGAGTGGGAAGAAAATAGAACGGATTGCTCAGGATGGTCGGGGTGAATTCGTGTATAGGCTTTTGCCGCGTTAGGAAACGTGCTTAGGTCCTCTTCTCCGCCTATGTATGATCCCTGCATCGGGTAGGCTACGGCCTAGTGGTTCGGAAAAGGAGCGGGGCCCTACTATTAATGAAAGGGGATGGGATATATCCAGTAGTCCGGGTCATATATCCATATCCGTATCATGGTCTACTCCCCTTCTTCGTGTTTCAGCAGCGGGTGCTTACCCGACAATAAAGCCTAATCCATTCCTTTCCAGTCCGAACTAACCATTGTTTGCTTGGTTGGTCTTTATCCAATAGGTTGAGGTGGAGTGCCGAGACTGACTATAGAGGATGTATATAGCCAATAAGCCGTGTAGTCTAACGGGTCAGGCATATTGTGTGAGAGCTCCAGCAGCCACCTAACCACTGAACTTTGGGAAATGGTTTGATGGAGAGATAGATGGGAAGAGGCTAGAACAAACACCCAGAAGTAATGAGCCTCGCCTACTTATTCCCCCCTTCCCAGATAAGTGGATGGGTTTCAGGGATTTAGGAAATCACCGGATGGGCTTGGGAAAGAAGGACCCGGAGGACCCGTTAGGGGGCTCACTATTCATATGGTGAGGGTGCGTTAGCACACTCGACTGCCTTTAGTTACTTATTTGAGAGGGGGGCCGCCATCGTGCGTTAGCACACTCACTATTCATATGGTGAGGGTGCGTTAGCACACTCGACTGCCTTTAGTTACTTATTTGAGAGGGGGGCCGCCATCGATTTATTGCTCACCTTCCCTAAAAAGGTGAGGGACTCGGCCGAGGAGGTCGAGGAGAGGAAAGATGAGAAAATAGGAAGTATAAGAAGAAATGCATAATTACATATATAAAGAAGGGATAGATCGTATCGTAATGACATCCCATTCTACCATTCTCTTTGGCCTTAGTACATCTACCAGGCCCAACCCTTACCTTACCTGAGCCATTCCCTTGGCCGGTGAAAGGTAAGGATGGAGTTGCCTCTTACTTTACGTGAGTGAAATAGAGATCTATACGTAAAGAGGTAATGAGAAGGCCTGCGTAACGTCATTCATTACTTACATATATAAGGGGAATGAATCTCTATTTCTTGACCTTCCAGTTTATATAGGTTTTCTTTCTCTATCCATATAAATTCTTATTGCTCTGTATGGTATCCACACTACCTTCCTTCCCTCCCTAGGGCAATGGTACACCCACCTTCTGACTTACTGACTGACCTACCCCAGTGGAGTGGCACGGTACCCTTTCAACACCGGGGGCATGGATACAAGCCTTTCGCGTAGCGGAGATGGAAATAAAGAGATATCCATTGCAAGTCCCGTAGCGGAGAATGACAAGCCTTTCCCGCATGTAGCTTCGCCTTTGGTATGCGCATGAATGAATCAGTAATGACATAGATATACCTAGGCGTAGCGGAGTTATGGGTATGCGCGTGCCTCCCTCAGTCATGGGAAAGGCGGGTCAGCAGCGGGGACCTCTCAGCAGGCATACACAGGTTCAGCAGCAGGCCCCTATCAGTCATACCTATCAGCAGCTTAGTTCGTTAGCGAAGTGGAACATAATAGAGGGGAGAAGAGACAAAGACATCCTTCCGATTTCTTTCTTCCCGTAAAAAAAGCTTCCCCAAACGACAAGGAGATTGTCTCAGGGAGGTGTGGGCGAGACGAGATAGGTAGTAATTTGATGCGCGCCTGCCAGCTAAACAGAGAATATTTCGGGGTGTGGACTGAAATGATACCGTCACTCCTATCCCTCGACAACCTCATAAATAGAGCACATAAATGACCTGCTCATCTTCAGAGGGAATGAATACGTACCCTTTCGTAAGTCACTCCCATGCTTCTCTAAGCCACGTTATCTCATACAAGCCAGAAGAATCACCGCCCTACTATAAGATACTTTCCTTCCGCGACCCAATTCACACATCTCGATAGTGAACCGTATGATAATGCCTACTATTCTTCGAGAGCGAAGGGTCTGAGACACCTAGCAGGTCCGATATCAACATGTTCGCAGAGCTGCATGCTTATTCGTCAATGCACCTGGGTAAATGGAAAATACTTGTGGTTATCCACCCTTTTTTTTCTTTTTCCTGGCAAGGTGGGGAAGGACTTGAATTGGTATATCCGATTGGCCGAGCTTGGTTATAGTACCTGGGTGCATCAAGGTTTCAGAGACCCGGTGATCTGCTTTCTCTGTACCGGATAGATCCTCGCGCTATCAATCCACCTTGAGTTAGCGGTAGCTGAGTGTCTCTTTATGCCCCCCCTTAGTTAGCTAACGAACCGTTAGTATCCATTTCAAGTCCTCTTCCAGTTATTCCTCCTGAGTTAGCGGGAACTGAGCCGTAACGGGAATATACGCGTAGCAGAGATGGGCGGGCAGGATAGAAGGAGAAAGCCTTTCTTTATTACAGCTTGAAAGAGGAGGAACGGACGGATCCCTAACTATAGTACCCCTTACTGAGTGGAGGTGTGCCCCTGCCCTGCAAGAGTCCTTACAGAAAAGACCCACCCTCCCTCGATGAACCCGAGCGAGCCGGTACGCTATCCTTCGCTGGAAGGCGGGATAGATGCTATTTTTGCCTGTTTGTCTTTCTTTCATTTAAATGGTAACCTTGGGCTTGGAGAGAGGAGAAACGGGTGGGGATTTCTTTTTCGCTTTTATCACTTGCTAGGAAGGAAGGACGCGTTGATAGAGCATGTTGCCGAGCTAGCTAGTGGGGCAAGGATCTGGAAATGCGTGTTTCTTTTGATGGTGGCGAGTTCAATTGCGATTTCGAGTTCGATTGCGAAATGGATTTGGATGTGGAAATGTATTTTGATGTCGATGTCGATTGCTTGCTTTTATATACTTTATACCGCCCCCCTGGTTAAGGCAGACGGCGGATGTATTCGAGAGGGGTGAGCCAACGGAATAGGGATTTGAAATGGGTGGGCCAACGGATGATTGCCGGGATTACTTGCCTGTCATAGCCGATCGATCAGACATGCTGGTCAGGTTGGTTCTTTCACGATGGTAAGGGAGTATGTCTGGGAGGAAAGTGGCTGGGTGGGGGATGGAGTCCCAGTGGTGAGGTGCACCCATTCCCCTTGTTGATACCAATGCCCTTGTTTAGCCCGATTACCGTTACCGATTCACTTCTTGCTCCCAATTCACTTGTTGGGACCGATTGGTTTGACCGATTACCTTCTCGAAACCAATTACCTTATTTAGGACAATTACCTAGTCGTTACCAATTCACTTGTTCAGCCCGATTCCTCGGTGAGCCTATTTGTTGGGACCGATTCCTATTGCCCGATTGACTTATTGGGACCGATTCCTACCCAGTCCCTAGTTGAGCCCGATTCCTTGAGCCCGATTACCTAACCTACGCGATGATGATCCCCTTACCGCCACGAAACAAAACACGTTCCTACATGCACTTACCGACACGGAACAGCAGGTCCTACCTGTAGATAGATGTTCACTTAACGCTACGGAACACATGTTCCTACCTCGATTGGATTACATTACAATGCATTATTGACTATGCACCTGTTCCGGATCATCGCCATACACTTTGAGCCATCCAGGTCAGGGAGGGGAAGGAATTCGTGGCATGAAGAAATGGCTCACATTCCAGTAGGGAAATTCCTGATTCCATTAGCGGAATGACTGAAATATCTTATCTATGTTGCGGTAGTTTTCCAGATGCATGAATCAGACGTGGAATCCAGTCTGAAAGGCCATTTGCGTGCGTTTTACGGCTACTTGACACGCCCAACCCTTTACCCCTGCTATGACTGAATATAACCCTAATAATTTATTTTTGGATGCGCAAGCAGGCTCGACCACTATTTACCCACCCACCCCAATCCCCTGAGGCGGAGGGTTGAGCAGAAGAAACTATTCGTTTTGGATTATATCGATTACCACAAGTGGCTCCATGAGAAATCTCGTATATAAAGAAACGGCATCTCCATGAGCATGAAGGGAAGTAAGGTACAGATCCGTTGCCCATATATGCATGATCTGCTAAAGCGTAATTACGTATATAATGAATGACTGCATCGATATATGTGTCATACCAGATTCGATGTGATTCATTAGTCATTCTTGAGAGATTGAATGATGCTCGTTATATATGTCATTACGTTCTCTCGAAGAATTGATCAAAGATGCTTATTGGGTGGCCCCTCTCGTCACTAAGGTCGGAATGAGTGAGTGACTCCGTCCCTTGCCTTCTCTAGCGTGACCGATTTCACAGCTTCTTGGGGGGATTATCCTAACGCCCGTGGTGAAACTCACATTCTACGGTTCGGTTCAGCCAGCAGGGAACACTGTGCAGCCCTTCCTTTACCTTATGACCTTGCCTTCCTTTTGACTTATTGCCATAAGCGTTAACAACTTTAGGGGTAATTTGAGTCACACCAAACACAGAGAGAGGGATTTACACTATCAACCATACCAATCATAAAAGCCAATTGGAAGCTTAGTGTGGCCACTCTTCATCGAGAGCTAACAATCGGAACATCGAGAGCCAACGGACCACAAGACAGGGGAAATAACGACGGGAAAGGGGAACATGACTATACCAATACGGATGGTTGGGCAAATCCAACCTCCTGAGAGCATGAGCTAATTTTGATCTTTTTCCGGTAAGAGCTACCCATGGTTCGACTCACATTCTACGGTTTCGGTTTAGCCTGCAGGGAACACAGAGCAGGCAGCCCTTCAATACCCCTCGAGAGACCTCAGACATCAGGGGACTCACGCTATTGAGTCATCCAGGCACCACCCAACCATCGCATAGCCTTATGGGTTACCACACTTAGTAGCGGGACAATGGAAATTGACGAATGGAGGGAAAAGGGGGGATACCACCACACTGACGCAACAAGGAAGGTGGGTTGGTTGGGTGCAAAGGACAGGACAGGTTTGGTTTGACTAATCCTTCTGACGCTACGACTTATGACGCATCCTTCTGACGAACGCAACAAGCGCTGAGCCTACGCTGCTAAAGCTGCTTATACTTACTGAAGCTGAAGTTAATAAGCCGAAGATAGAAGGATGGAAGGACGGAAGGATTGCTGGCTGGCGGGATCGGGATTGTTTTTCGATTGCTGGCTGGCTGGATCGCATGGGGCTTTATCGCATGGCGGGATGGCTTGACCCCTTCTAATAAACTCCGGGGGCCGAACACTTACAGACAGACAGAAGGCAGGCAGGCAGGGCAGGATGGATGGTGCTAACGGTTCGAAAACAACAACACCGAGAGAGAAGACTGAAGGGGATACAGGACAGGAAAGGGGGAGCAATATCCAACAAGAAAGACAGGTGGGGTTTTAGAGGATAAGCTCCTTCCTCAAGCTCCTCCTGCTCCTACAGCTACTTCCTCAAGCTACTTCATTAGGCCTAGAGAACAGGGCCCTATATTCTTTAGGGGTCACTCACTATTCATATGGTGAGGGATACATCTCGAACTCCTACAGACACCGTAGCTTCTCTAACAACCTATTATTAGACTCCAACTACTCCTACTTAGTATGGGTATGGAACTACACCAAGCCATCTAACAGCTATGCACTAGATTACCAACGCACTATTATCCCTATCGATCTGGATAAGATGATCCCTATGATACTATTGGGACTAGTACTGCTACCTATCCTCATGTAGACTATGCGTCTCGATAAAGAACTGCAACTATAACTACTGGCCGGGCGTATCCATCTCGCACTTGGGCAACCAGAACACCCTTTTATATCTCTTTTTATTGCTCATTACTCCACACCGATACAACTTAGCTTTGCCCTTAGTATTCTATTTACAGGCAGGGAACACATCACAGAGCCCAAAAACCCATGAATTAGACAGGCATCCCTATCAGTAACAATCACCCACAATGTTTACCATGTGTTTCCATCCATAAAACCACACGATCAGCAATTCCATCATTCCAACACCGGATCAGACACCAAGCATAAACACTTTCTGAAATCCAGCTAAAGGGATAGAGTACCTAACACACCCTAAACTCGGTGGAAACTAGTCTGATGGTTCTTAGACAACTGGTTATTAATAAGCTATTGTCCCACAGAGTGCATCTTCTACTGGTCCTATATCATATGCTGAAACTGGTCATGCTCCTCCTGTATATGCTGGTGGTTCAATAGGGGACAGACTATGCATCTACTCCTCCTTATTAAGCTATTACTTTCTATGCTACTGCTCCTAGATCTTAGACTTTCTATTGGTTGTGGGTAATTCCTAAGCAAGTAATTGGAGAGGTAATAAGAGGGGTATTAGGTGAAGAGTGTGATAGAAATCTATAGGTAAGGGTGGGTATTTTCATTCCTGCTATTTTTCATCTGGGTGGGCTAAAAAGAATAGAGAAAACACAGGTAGGTCAGGTTATCCCTCTCCCCCTGGTCGAGAGTTCGCTTACTCACCCTCATATTTCTTCCCCTCAAAGAGAATAGCAGAGCGTAAGTTTCTATTTCTTCCCCTCAAATTCATTTATTCCAGTCATGAATGAGATCTATTATATATGTCATTATGCTTTTCTTTCTTTTTGGGGGTTTATATATTGCTCAAGGCTGCCTCTAG
>Ga0115844_100247_pt1 | contig 14112 bp, 11 predicted proteins | sample InSIn1gowninarea_FD_83858 | JGI IMG/M metagenome (GOLD analysis project Ga0115844, IMG submission 83858) | reverse complement strand
ACTGTGTTTGGACTGCCCTTTGATGATGGTGAAGCTGGGTGTTGTTTTTTGTGATATCTACCACCAAGGGGAACAATGAAACAAAGGGAGTATTAGGAGGGGAGTAATGTAATGGGAATAGGGGTTATAGGGAGAATTTTGTTTAGGGATATGTAGGGGTTTTGGGTATTTTGATAGGCTAGGGTTTGGGGTTTTGACAAGGTAGGGTTTGGGGCTTGTATTGACCAATAGGAGGAGGGGGAAGGGAATAGGGTTTGGTAGTGTTTTAGGGTAGTGATAATAGGAAGAATGCCATAGGGGGATAAGGAAAAGTGGTAAGGAAGGGAAAAGGGGACCTTGGCATCAACAACATAATTACACAACCCTAGCAAAATGGCCCTTTGTGTTTTCTTGTGGTTGCTTTATGAGTTTTGTTTCATTTCAATCATAGGCATAAAACCACCATATATTTTATCAAATTTGATGAACAAGTGAGTTTATAGAGCCTACCTTGCAATTTTAGGGACTTCACAAAAGCTTTGAGGAAATTTGGCAAATTTCTAGGCGCTTTGTCTGTGTGCACCACACACAAAACCTAGTGCGCCGCGCTCCGGGTGTGCACCGCGACAGTTATAAATTTGCACTGTGGGTAGGCTCTGTGTGCACCACACCCTATGTGTGCACCGCGCCCCTGTCTGTATGCGTCGCGCCCCTATAATCGCCTCCAAACTTTTCTCCAAACACCACGATGCACACTCCATGACTTTGCAATCTTTTCCTTATGCCTTTGATTGCACAATGACTTTGATTTAGGTGGGAATTTGTATATAAAGATTTGGAAGTGATGGGTTAAATTTTTGCTTTTTCAAAAACCCATTTTATAATGTTATGTTTGACACTTTTTTCACTGACTTTAAAACAACCCTGATTTTCACTTTTCTTCTGAAATTTTGGCTCAAGTGATGAAATTTTCGACATTCTTTGCAGGGATTGCATGATAGGACATTTGGCCACGGAAACCATGATTGATCCTAAAGAGATCAACTGAAGACTTTTTGAAAATTTTATCACCAATGACACTGTTTGACTTTCCTTCAAAATAGAGTTTTGGAGAGCAGTCGAAGTTTATCAATATGACGATTAAACTCTCTGAATCTTTACTTTGCAAGGGCCTCACACTTGACTACATGGCTTTACTGGACATATTTAAAGACAAAATTGATTGATCCCTAGACCTAATGATTGAAAATTACTTTTGTCTGTTAAAGGACTAGACCTTGACTATCATGGACTCTAGTGATTATTGACAAAAGACCTAAGCCAGTAGGAGCCAGACATGAGGGGGAATGACTAGCATTACCTTCTCCGTTAGATTATGGCATGCCCCTAGCGGAATGCCACTGAGTGAATGGAGTGGGACACCTAAAAATGAAATGCATAAAGAGTTTTGATCTCTGATGGAGGACTAACCAGACCGACTCTAACAGGTCCAAGGATGTAATGCTAAGATTTTGAAAAGTTGTGGTTGTAAGAATATTGATTGTTGCTCCTAAATCGACTAATGCATTGGGGAAGGAGCATCCATTTATTTTCACAGTGACTATATGATTTCCTGGGTCCTCATATTTTATAGTTGTTTCTCTGCCTAATAGTAAATCAGATAAGGTACCGACTACATGGACAGTTGGGGTTGTTTTTACTTTTCTCTTTGGCTTTTTCATACACAATTCCTTAATAGTTTTTGCATAAATCAGAATGTCCTGAATAGCCTGGAGGAGCGGTATTTTTATACACAAATTTTTCAATTCTCCTAGAAGATCAAAATCGGGGTATTTTATTGGGTGGGGTATGATTAATCTTTCTGGGAATGGTGGAGAAGAGGTGATCGTTTGATCATGAATTTTCTATTTAACCATGTTCTCCACTTGTGGTGCCTGTTCTACAGGTAACTGATCTTCAATTTGTTTATTTTTATCCCCCTCTAATTCTATTATCCACCCAGATCTTAATTGAAGCTCATTTCACTCCCTTAACACGATTTCTGGCTCTGGTCCTTCAAAAATTTTCACAAATTGAACCGATCTGTTGTTGGGGTTCAGGTTGGGTTGAGCTAGGAACTGTAGTCGTAGGTTGGTCTAAGGGTTCTACTGCAATGTGTAGTGTGCTGGTAGTGGGGGTTGAGGTAGGGGGATTGTTCCTGCTAGCTGATTTGTAGGTCTTTGCCAGCTTGACTGCCAGTTTTGGTTCTATGAATTCGTGGGTGGCCATTGGGATTGATATGAATTATTCTGCCAAAATGATGGGAAGTAAGAGGAATTTGGCCAATTGTTATTTTTATTTGATTGGTTGGGCCAAGGTGGCATAGGGAATGGTTGTTGTGACCAATTGAAAAAAGGAGGTTGATTCTACCACATGGCTCCTAGGTATTGTTGCGAATTATATTGCGAAGTTTGAAAGAAATAGGATGGATCAGTCAGTGTACCTGTTTGTCATGGTTGCCATTGGCAATGCTGATTTAGTAGGTACACTGGTTTTGTTTCTTCCTCTGCCTTCTTATAGACTGCTTTTAACCCTGAGAGTGATGGGCAGCTTTCTGTAGCGTGATCTTTCATACATATGGCATAGGTTTGCACCATATCTAGTGGGCACTCTTTGTGACTATGCTTCTTTTTGCATCTAGGATAGAATATCACCAAGTTTTGTTCTGCTTCTGCCTGCTTTTGTTTGGCTTACATAATGTCCAATTGCATTGTCAGAGTTCCGAAAATATCTGTTTCGAAATCCTCTAGTATTTTGCCAATTTCTTCACGAGTTATACCTCAACCAGAGATTTTGTTGTCCCTAGTGGTCATGTCACGTTCTGCTGGTTTCAATCTCATAATGCCTCTTGAGGACCTGATACACAATTTAATAATGCCAGCATATTCCTCTTGATATATATCACCTTTACCCATAATATTTAATGTTTCTATCCATTGTTCTTTCATCCCTTTAATTAGTGTAGTTTTCAGCACATTATCAGGTAAAGGAATAGTTGCATAGGGAGACCACTGGAGGTTATATTGAAATCATTCCACATATTGTTCTAATGTTTCACTGGGTCTTGCTACCATTTGGAATATTTCGTCTTTCAATTCCCTAAATCTGTCATAGTCCTGATACTCTTTTAGAAAAGCGGTTTTCATTTTTTCCCAATCATTTTTTGTGCCTCCTTGTGATCCCATAAACCATCACAAGGCTGCTCCTTTCAATGTATAGGGAAACAACTTTAGTTTTTTGGGGTCAATGGTATAATCATAACCCCAACACAATACATCAAACTCAAACAGGAATGCGTCTAGATCCTCTAATGTCAATCCATGAAAGGTAGGAATATTTTGGAGAGGGATGGCTTTCATGGGTGCGTTGACAACTTTGTCAACGATGGGATACTGCAATGTAGAGGTTTGAGGTGTTTATGGGTTGTTGGCCATTTGATCAAATATGTGCTAATACCCTTTCAGGATCTCTAGAGAGTTATACTTAGGATGATTAGAAGGGGTGGGAATGAGCTTAACAACACTCCCCTGGTCTCGGATAATAAGTGTTCCTTGTCAAATTACTACCTGAGGGGATCTTCGCTCCTTTGTTTCCCTTGCTTCTTCTTGGATGAACTTAACAGCACTCCCTCGATCTGGGATACTAAGTGTTCCTTGTTGAATTACTACCCGAGGGCATCTTGGCTCCTTTTTTTCCCCTGTTTCTCCTCCTCCTTCACGAAGATTACAAGAATTCCCTTCTTGTAAGGAAATTGGGCGAGAAATTTCAATTTTTTGAAAACTCTGCTTAGTCCCTTCTGTTTTGTTGTGGACCTCAGCGAAGACTACAGATGGTGAGTCTGTAGCTCGAAGGGAGACAATAGGTTGTCTGAAAGAAACTTTTCTAGGACCTATTGATGGCTGAGATTAGGCTTTCTTTAAGATGTCATCTATGAAAGTTGATCATCCAAGGGTCACTGGTCCCTTAGATCTGTCGGGTTTGGATAGTGGAATTGCATTATTTTCAGGTTTTTTTCTTCTTAGTCATTCATACACACAATTCAAATATTTAACACTACCCTAAGTTCTTAACAATTTTGCTGAAAAGCGGGCGGGGGAGCAGGCATTTTACGTGCTCTGTAAACAGGTTCTTACCTTTTGTTTTTAATACCCATTTTTCTCTTAATAGACAGGCAACAAATACTTACTTCAGTTTTCTATAATTGTGCTGAAAAGTGGGCGAAGTAACAAGCACTTTACTTGCTCCTTATGTAGATTCTTACCTTTCGTTTTCAAAACCCAATTCTTCTTCAACAACAATCATCAGATGTACATTACTCCTTGAAAATGGCTACACTCTCCCCAGCAATGGCACCAAAAGTGTTGACTGATAAAAGGTGCCTTTCAAACTACTAATTATCTTCACATTAATTATCAATCCGGGTAAGTCTTCTTGTTTCAAGAGTGTACACAGTATGTGGCAGCTATTTAACTTAGACAAGAATGTTTTTAAATTGCAGTATAGATCTTTTAAATACAAGAGTAAACAGATGCAGCAAGTAAATTCTAATTTCAATTAAAAGAAAATTCAATGCTTTAATGAAATCAAATCCTACAACAATTCAGATAACAACAATATGCGATTCAAGTAACAACAGTATCAGTTAAGAGTGCAGCAGTGATAACTCTTCTCTTAGAAACTGATTGAATTTAAATCAAACACATTACCCTGTAAAACAATGATGATATCAATCTGAGAGCCTAACAGCAATAGTTAATACTCATTACAATTGATTACATCGAGCAGGATATTTATCTATGAAACTCAATCCAAAGCGAAAGGAAACTAATTAAACAACAATGTTGTAAATTATATAAAACATCAAAGTTATTATGGCAATACAAAGAAATAAGGAACAACAACGAAATAAAATAACAGAAAGCAACAATACTATCAAACTGTCACACTTGCAATAATCGAAAATATATGACATAGATGAAGCAGTGAATTCCATTGAAAGCCGGGCCCTTAACCGCCAGCGTACACTACTAGTTACTTCAGATAGATGTAAAGAACAACAACTCCTCTTATGTATTAATCATGAAAGAGTATTACAATGTATTTTCATTCTTCACTATAGCAAGAGTCTGTAATTAAGAATTACAATAATAATAACAATCATCCTTCCCTTTCTACTTACAATCGTTGCCTTTTATAATGAGAAAAGGGTAAAAAAATATATGGTAAAAGCAATCCCTTAGGATCTCTTAATCCTAAGGGATTTGTGCAATTTTCTAACTTTAGACATCTTTCCCTTCTCACGCTGATCCTTCTGATTTGTTTTGGTCTTATCTATAATTGTCACACTCCTTCCTTAGCTTGTTGCTTTTCGATGTTCTTTGGTTAGGGAACAATGATTTCCCCTTTTCATATTTTTCTTGCATAAAGAAGGATAACAATCAGCCAAGTCATAACTGCAAATAATTTCTTCATTCTTATCATAATTCTTTGATATATTAACATATTAGGATATAGAAGGGATATAAATAAAGGAAAAGGATGATGAGATAAATAGCATATGGATACCTTTTCCAAGACCCAACAAGATTGTTATCCTAGTTTCTTTTTAAAGCCATGAAGAAAATCCCAAACAATGGTAATTATCAAAATTCCATAACAACTATTCTTTTGAATAACAAAATATTCATATGCAATCATCATTATGCCCTTAAGGTAGAGTTTTATTCGGAGATAAAATAAGAATTCAAACATAGCTCGAGACCAAAAAAAAGATCATAATGAGTATCATACACAAGCAAGCTTCTTGAAAAGCATCCAAATTACATTTCACTTCGCAACCCACTGTAAAATGGCACTAATTCAATGTTCAAGAGTTTTTAAAGAATAAACAAATGATCAAATTTAGATTCCAAGGATTAAATTCGATTTGATGTGTTTATACTCCACCAGATCTATGAATATGTTTTTGCATGAACTCTAACCTACTGGTTTCTTCATCCATATCCCTGCAATTACTTGTAGTCATGTAATGACTCACTGATGTTATTTTTTATCAAAATTTATTGTCGACTAACCTAAAAATAAACATGTTACCTTTTTCTGCTGCAATTACTCACTACTTTAGTTGCTTCCTTTTATTATTGTTATCTCCTATCCGATTATTTTATTTCTTTTGCAAACAAAAAATTTCTAGCAAAAATGTTTCAGTCATTATTCAATAGAATTGTGAAGAAAAATAAGGCACTATAATTGTCATGACAACATCTTTGAAACCAGAAATTTCTGTATCGCAAAAGTTCATGATAATTGCATGGTTCGATCTTTTCATTATTCAAGCGAGTATTTGGTCTAATATAACATTTTACTCCAATAACACTTTTGTGGGATTTGATCTGTAGTCCAAATGTTACCCACAAATGAAAGAAATTATATAGTCGATTCACCAAAAAACTAGCAGAAATCAAATTAATCTGGGAAATATCAAATTACATTAACCCTGCAAGTTTAATGCATATGTACACAGGTAAAAGATACCCACAAATTATAAAATAACCTCTTGACAAAAAATAGCCAAAATGTCCACATACTGTTTCACTTCCATAATATTGCACTATGGTTGGATGTTGTAAGTGACTAAGAATAGCTATCTCCTATTGAATATGTTTGAAGAGACAAATTTCAATAAAATGTAGGAAAAAGTTGATATCAAGACTAACATACTTCAGATATTGTTCATTAAAGGGCTAAAATTTGTATGAACCAACAAACAAAACCTTGAATATGGAAAAGAAGACAACAAGGGGCGTTTCTATAACCATACAATCAATTACAGGGATGTAAGACATTTGATTAACTATGTTGTGCTAGCTACTTTACATTTTCCTTGGATTTTGGGTCATCAGAGAAAAGCGTAACTTCTTTCATTGCACACATTTTTCCACTCTCACTACCAGATAGAGTATGAATGTAATGAAAGAATAATGTTAGTAATCTACAAATTGAATGAAAGCTTATAATTCCAATACACATGACCAAGTCACTCTCATCAAGAAAAATTGCATAGCCACCACCACACACACACACAAATATATATATATATATATATATATATATATATATATATATATACATATATATATAGATATAGATATAACTACTAACTTTGTAGCCATGTCCAACCAATAATTTATTTACCAAATAAATAGCAAAGAGAGGAAAACTATAGTTGTATGTACAAAGTAAAGCATAATAGAGGAGCATGCCACAATAGGCTTGCCTAGCTACAAAGAAATATTTAAGCAAATGGATAAAGCAATCTGCCTAGTGTATCATTTCATGAGAAGAAAGCAACAAAAACCTGGGTAGTAAAATTGAAACATCAAGAAAAGTGTCATAAAGGCCTAAATAATCAGCTTATATTCATACTTTTCAAAATGTTTGAAATATTCTTCTGCAAATCATGGCTACAAAGCATCATACTTTTGGGAATCAACAGGGAGAAAATTGGAAACCAAAAAGAACTCTTCGTCACACTTATGGAATCAATAAGAAACGAATCTTATTCATGCCAGGAAACAACAAATTCCTCTAGAGTTAGCCACTCACTAGGGGTCCAACCTACCAACTTTGTGGCTAAGAAACAAAAGCCTTATTCAGTGAGCTACATGCACTTCTTATGATTTGTATATGTTGATACCCTTCTTATGGTTTGTATATGTTGATACTAAGATGAAATTTGAAAAAAATGATTTGTTCTCGATAGAAGATTAATTGAATATTACATGGATGTGGACGTGCTGGATTGGTTATCGGGCATGACTAGAAATCATGTGGGCTCTTCCCATGCAGGTTCGAATCCTGTCGTCCACATTATTTTCCACTGAGAAATGCACAGAGTATTTCCTCTTGCAGGTCTGAATCCTGCCCGTGACATGCACATGTTAATTATAAGAATCATTATATCAACTAACATTAACTCTGGTGTAGAGGAAGAATATAACTGAGACAATGACACAAAATATGGTCCGAGAATGCTGACAGGGGCGTACAGTTGCGTAGTGGGACTGGGTCAGGGAAACATTATAGCTGAGAGATATAAAATATAAAAGAAGTGGACAATCGCAGAAGTATTATGAGAAGAGAAAAAATGTCTAAGTAGGGAACGCTCCCATTCATCAAGCTATAATGGTCATAAAGCTATAATGGAGAGAGGAAAAAAAATAATAATGGAGAAAGCGGAGGAAAAAAAAAATCATTGTAGAAAATCAGAAAATTTGAACCGTACAGTTGCGTAGTGGGACTGGGTCAGGGAAACATTACAACTGAGAGATATAAAATATAAAAGAAGTGGACAATCGCAGAAGTATTATGAGAAGAGAAAAATTGTCTAAGCAGGGAACACTCCCATTTATCAAGCTATAATGGTCATAAAGCTATAATGGAGAGAGGAAAAAAAAAATAATGGAGAAAGTGGAGGAAAAACAAAATCATTGTAGAAAATCAGAAAATTTGAAGGCACTTCTAGGCTCTTCTCTCTCAACTTGATGGTGTAAAACTGAAGGGGATTGAGATACAAGTTTAGGGACCAAACAGATAAATATATAGCCAAGCTTCCATCAAGCTTCTCATAGCTATGTGTCACCTTCGATGGTGTAAAACTGAAGGGGATTGAGATACAAGTTTAGGGACCAAACAGATAAATATATAGCCAAGCTTCCATCAAGCTTCTGATGGCTATGTGTCACCTTCTGATGGCTCTGCTCTCTCAACTTGATGGTGTAAAACTGAAGGGAATTGAGATACAAGTTTAGGGACCAAAGAGATAAATATATAGCCAAGCTTCCATCAAGCTTCTGATCGCTATGTGTCAGCTTCTGATGGCTATGTGTCAGGGGTTCCATAGATCAAGATAGAGAATGGAGTAATGGACCACTTCAGAAGCTCCCAACAAGAAAATTAATTAACTGCAGTTGATTTCCTTAATTTAAGAGAATTACTACAGTTGGTTTCCAGAAATTAAGAAAAAATTGCAGTTTACTTCCATAATTGTAGGCCGCAGTTGATAAAAATTTAATGGAACTTAACAGCACAGACTGTTTCCTCTACCAGGTTTGAATCCTGCCATCCACATTATTTTCCACTGACAAACACAAAGTATTTACTCTTGCGGTTTCAAATCCTGCCAGTGATATGCACAGAGCATTTTCTTTGGTATTGTATTTTTAAACTTCAGAAATGCAGAGAGTATTTCCTCTTGTAGGTTCGAATCCTGCCAGTGACACGCAAAGATTATTTCTTCTTTCAAGCTTGAATCCTGTCATCCATGTTATTTTCCATTGATAAATTCACAGAATATTTCCTCTTGCAGGTTCGAATCCTTCAAGTGACATGAACAGAGTATTTTCTCTGGTATTGGATTTTTAAACATGCTGAATAATTTACTAATAAAATAAAGCAAACACTTTATATGCTTTTTCTTTAATTTCTAAAGAAGGTTGTATAGACTTGGATACTTACTTGTTGAAACCAACATACACATGGCAGAAGGTCCCTCTTCCCAATAGTTTCCCCTTTTTCGATCGCTTCCCAGGGCTTGAGGGATTATCTTTACCACCTGGACTTCATGGACATCCTGAAGATGTGACAGATTTACTGAAGGGTGACGCAGTAGAAGAGGACTGTGGCAGCAGTTTCAATGAATGACATTGATATTTTCCCTCTTCATGTCTTCTTGTTGGAGACTCAGTCCCTAATCCAGCCAGTCGAGGATGAAGAGGAGAGACAACTTCTTGTCTTCTTGTTGGAGACTCGGTCCCTAATCCAGCCGCTCGAGATGAAGATGAGAGACACAAGCACTTTGAGCTCGTGAACTTGAACCTTGACTCCTCATTTTTAGACTTGGAATGGGAGAACCACACCTGTTCTACTACCAAAAGGGTTGTCCCACCATATCTTTGCCTATGGAATTCCATCCCGAATTGTAACCTGGGCTCCAAAAATTACCGGATCCAAACATTGCGCCATCCACATATGGCTTCGCCAAGCAAAAGCCAGAATGCTCCAAGCTGAAAACCTTCTGCTATATCTCTGCCTATGGAATTATGTCCCAAATTGTAACCTGGGCTACAGCAATAACCAGATCCAAACACTACACCATCCACATGCAGCTTCACCATGCACAAGCCAGAATGCTCTGAGCTGAAAACCTTCATTGTACTAGATGGCGCTTTGATGGAAGGGCGCCGCCCAGAAATACTCGACACGTATCCCCAGTTGAGGATGCTAAATATTTTCCAGTCACGCAATGAAATCGTCCTTGTTGCAGCATCAATGACATGCAAAAGCTGCCGAAATAATCATCCCATAGTATACTAGCAATTGTCCCAAAAGGTACAAAGAGAGGCCTATAAGATTATTAAAAGGAAGAAACCTCTACAGATAGTCAAGCATATACAAAGCTCACTAGTGACCAAGGCAAGTGACCAAGTCAATAACCACGATGACCATCCCATACCACAACATTTGATATTAAAACAATAAAACCAAAACCAAACCATTCATATCAATATGTTAAGTTTAAAACGCGTTCATACTTAAAACTCAATAGATTATTGGCAACACATTTTATTTTTTTAAATAAAAAATAAATTACATCGTTTTACATGGTAAATGAAAAGCGGAAAAATATGTGATTTGCAAATATTAAAACAAACCACTTGCTGGTTGACACTACAATTAAAACATTAACTAACTATAAGATGCTTTTCCACATTGTAATTTAATATGCTTTTCTATCTTCAACTTTTAAACTCATTATTTATTTCTAAAATTGTTGTCCACTTATACCATATATAAAACCACCTTAATTAATAATGATAACCCCTCAAGTGAAGGTCAGATAAACATTATTTACTTAAACCATGAGTGTTGAAAAAACATTATTTAAATGGATTATATAAACATTAAGCATTCCGCAATATCAACATTATTTACTTGGATTATGTCAACATTTACCATTGCGTGCATCTCGATAACTATAACCAGATGGAAATAAGGTAGGCCCTGTAATATTATTTACTTGGTTTATGTCAACATTTACCATTGCGTGTATCTCGGTAACCATAACCAGATGGAAATAAGGTAGGCCCCGTACTTGAATAGTGCGATTAGAAAGTCAAATTATAATATTCTTAAACCAATACTTATTGTATTCTTATACCTATATCCAATGTATTTAAACCTCTTAAAATATGCATCCTTGCATTATCATGCTTCACAGAAATATCAAACCTTGTTATCCATTTCTATTTAATGTGCTTAATCCTCATGCCACTCACTAGTGTGGTTTACTATTCATATGAATGTCATATGGAAAACTGTGAGGTGACATGATGCTGATGAATGATAAGGGCAGATAATTACATAAATATGAAACTTAGTTATCCAATTCCATTCAATGTACTTAATCCTGTTGTCCTACCCACTGGTGTGTCCTTTGATGGTTTACTATTCACATGAATGTCATATGGCAGGCAGTGAGGTGATGTGATGCTCATGAATGATAAAAGCAGCCATAGAACTTCAACAATCTCAAGTAAAGTTTATACATAATTACTTTGAGAGTCGATTGAATATGGATTTAGTTCATACCAAAATAGATTCATCTAGGTTTACAGTTAAAGCACAGTTCAACCAACTAATTGAAGATGTGCATCCTTTCATTACCATGTTTAACATATATATCAAACTAACTATTTAAATATACGCATCTATGCATCCTTGCACTATCATGATGAGCATATACATCAAACCAGGTTATTTCAGGTTAATAGTTTATGTTCAATGCATTCTATACACCATCTAGAACCAAATCATACTCTGGAACAAGGTTCTTTCAGGTTATTTGTTTGTGTTTAATGCATTCAATATACTGTCTAGAACCAGATCAGACTGTCCAGAACCAGGTTATTTGTTTATGTTCTCTGCATTCAATCCACTGTCTAGATTCCATACATGGGTTACAAGTTTACTCTGAAGCATGGCCATTGAAAAGCCTCAATTTGTAAATTAATATAAGTCCCATCACCCTATTTACAGTCCCTAAATTCTTTAATGAAATTAGATTTGAACTGAGTACAAATCCCATCTCATCACCTCACTTCTTGTACCTAAACTCTTTAGTGAATCTAGAGTCTATCTGCATAGCAACACTGAACGTGCGAACACCTAATGCACTTCAGAAACAAAATGGCTAAAAGCATGTTAAATTCAGCAAGAAAACTGATCATTATGTATATAATTCACTATATGATCTACCTATTTACAATGCTACACATATCCTTTCATCCCCCACTAAACGAAAAAGCACCAGATGCATTTCAAAGACACAAAGGCCAAAAACATGTCAAACTCAAACCAGAAAACTGATCCTTCAATCTATAAATGATCCTTTCTATCTATTTACAATGTTACACACTTGCTTTCATTGTTATCAGCATCTATTTACATGGCTGGAACATAATAGATCTCTGATATTTTCCAGATTAGGCCTACATGCATGCACTTTGAGAACATTATTTACTGTAAAAATTGTAGATACCCATCATATCACATTTTGGCAGTTACAGCCAGTCAAGCATACCATGGGGTTTTCCTGCATATATTGTCCTCTTAGTCGACATCAATAGTGCAGATATCTGCCATAGAGAGGTCCCAGGTTCGCCTCAAGCAGATTGATAGACATTAGAAAGTTACAGATGCCTGAAGTATCACTCACCAAATAGTTGATCATCTCTATGAGAACAGAGGAGCAGTGAGCATAAATGGACAGCACAAGCCCAGCACTGAACATCTCTACCTTGAAGATCTAGCCTCTAAAAGGGAAATAAAAACCCTCTGTTTATTCTTTTCTACCTATTCACCACAATCAATTTCTTGCCTGACAACTTAGAATCCGAACCAGAGATGCAGCAAAGCAGCTTTACAACGTTGGTATGCCTAATCTTTCCTAGAATCTCTATCTCTGCTTGAAATCTCTTTTCTTGGATAGATCGTGGATTCTCGTTATTCTAGATCCTTTTCATAGTGGAAATATTACCATTTTCTAGTGCCACCTTGTACACTTTTCCAGCATCTCCATTTCCAATAACATGATACTATGTCAATCCATTCAGAATGTCTGACACTTCAAATTCAACCATGTGAAAGGATGTGAGTTTCCAAGACTCTATACTTGTTTTAACCTGCATGAAAATCTTGTGTCTCTTATAGAGGAAACCTATACCAATCAAGTAGACTACTATGGCCACAACAATAACCGAAATCAATACCCTATGTCTATGATTTTTAGATGCATGGAAGCATGAAGGAAGCCTTAATGGCCTAGCTCCACACAGGCCTGGATTATCAAGAAAACTTTCATCATATGCCAAATTATCGTAACCAACAGGGACAGAGCCAGACAAGTGGTTGGCAAACACATTAAGAAAGCTCAACTTGAGATTATCTAATTCAAGGGATATTTCCCCTGAAAGCAAATTGTTTGAGAGGTCAAGGCTATTAAGAACAGGCAACAACCCAAGTGACGTAGGAATTAATCCTGTGATCTGGTTGTTGGAAAGGTTAAGCTGAGAAAGACCTTTCCATGATATTATCATTCTTGGAAGCTCCCCATACAACATATTGTGATCAAGACAAAGCCACGACAGTGAGGATAATTTAGTAAGTTCCACTAGGATAGTCCCTGATATATTGTTGTGACTGGCCAGAAACTTGTTGAGAGTCCACAATTGTCCAATGCCAGAGGGAATACTTCCACTGAATTGATTAATGTGTGTGTGAACTAAAATGGTACAATGTAAAAGTAGGGTATTGGTCTATAGTAGGCTCTTGATCTAGTCTAAAAAATTGTATGCATATTCGTTGCATAGACAATATTCCTTTTTGATTTCAGAAATGGAATTATTTACATGCCCAACATGCAAGATTTGATTGTGGTGAATAGGTAGAAAAGAATAAACAGAGGGTTTTTATTTCCCTTTTAGAGGCTAGATCTTCAAGGTAGAGATGTTCAGTGCTGGGCTTGTGCTGTCCATT
>Ga0115844_100243_pt1 | contig 14203 bp, 6 predicted proteins | sample InSIn1gowninarea_FD_83858 | JGI IMG/M metagenome (GOLD analysis project Ga0115844, IMG submission 83858) | reverse complement strand
GATAATGAGATTTTTTTACGGGAACTGGTGAGCAATGCGGTAGATGCGACGCAAAAAGTGAAACGCCTGGCAACGCTTGGCAAATACAGCGGCGAATTGGGAGAAACAACCGTGCAGGTATCGGTTGATAAAGACGCCAAAACCATCACTATCTCCGACCGCGGTATTGGGATGACGGCTGACGAGATCAAGAAATACATTAACAAGATAGCATTTTCAGGAGCTACGGAGTTCATGGAAAAATTCAAAGAAGCGAAAGATGCCAACGAGATCATTGGCCGCTTCGGTCTTGGTTTCTATTCGGCATTTATGGTTGCCGATAAAGTAGAGATCAACTCACTTTCTTACCAGGAAGATTCCGAACCAGCCCGCTGGATCTGCGATGGCAGCACCGAGTTTAAAATACAAGAGTGTTGAAGTGCCGAACATCATCAACAACACCACTCCTATCTGGACCAAAGCGCCAAGCGAGCTGACAGACGAAGATTACTTAAAGTTCTATAGCGAACTCTACCCGATGTCGGAAGAGCCGCTTTTCTGGATTCACCTGAACGTGGACTACCCGTTCAACCTTACCGGCGTTTTGTACTTCCCGAAATTGAAGAACGACTTCGAAGTGCAGCGAAATAAGATCAAGTTGTTTAGCCGCCAGGTGTTTATCACGGACGAAGTGAAAGACATTGTGCCGGAATTCCTGATGTTGCTGCATGGAGTAATCGACTCACCGGATATTCCTTTGAATGTTAGCCGCTCCTTCCTGCAGGCGGATTCAAACGTGAAGAAGATTAATGCACACATCACGAAGAAAGTGGCTGACAAGCTTTCCGAACTCTATCGCAAGGACCGCAAGGCTTACGAAGAAAAATGGAGCGATATTGGGCTCTTTGTAAAATACGGAGCACTATCAGAAGAGAAGTTTTACGAGAAGGCAAAAGACTTTTTGCTGCTGACGAATACAAAGAACGAGCACTTTACTTTGGAAGAATATAATGCCAAAGTGAAAGATTTTCAGACCGATAAAGATGGTCGGTTGGTTTACATCTATACCAATGACGCCGAGCGGCAGGACAGCTTTATACAAGCTGCCAACAAGCGTGATTACGATGTGCTGGTGATGAACACACCTATTGACAACCATTTTATGCAGCACCTGGAAATGAAGCTGGACAAGGTTTCTTTTAAGCGTGTAGATGCCGATGTGTTGGACAAGCTAATCGTTAAAGAGGCTGAAACCAAGCATACGCTGACGGAAGAGCAAACGAATACATTGAAAGACGTGTTTGAAAAAGCGATTTCCAATCCGTCTATGAAGGTAGAAGTAGAAGCACTGAATGAGGCAGAATTACCGGTCACTATCACCATGGAAGAATGGATGCGCCGCATGAAGGACATGGCTAAGATGGGCGGTGGCGGCATGAGCTTTTATGGCTCTTTACCAGACAGCTATAAAGTAGCAGTGAACGGTAACCATAAATTGATCAACCGCATTCTCTCTGCCTCCGGCGATGAGCAAACGCAATTAGCTAAACAAGCTTTTGACCTAGCGTTGCTTTCGCAGGGCCTATTGAAAGGTGCTGACCTGACAGCATTTGTAGAGCGCAGTGTAAATTTGATTTAATTCTTATTCAGAATAAACGAAAAAGGGCTGCATATTGCGGCCCTTTTTTATGTACACTATTTAAATTAAACAGGAATTGTAGCAGCTGGTGCTGTTAATACTTCTTGCTTAGGCAATATATCAAATTGTTTCTTCTCCGCTAATCCGCGATTGCCCGTAAGAACAGCATATAATTTTGGTAATACGCTTCGTAACAACCAACCAACAAGGATACAAAAAGCAATGGTCAGGAGCGATAACCCAATCCAGTTAATGAACCGGTAATTAGGCAAACTATTGGTCAGGGAAAAGCCAGGATCGATGAAGTAAGTGATCAGGGGCACATGCAAAGCATAGATCATGAAAGAAAATTGGGAGGCTTGCACGAAGCGCTTTTGGTTCATGCACCATTGCACTACCCTGTCCAATCCGAACCACGCAACCAACAACCCGGAAGCTATAACTGCTTTGTGCAGTAAGATCATTAGCATGCTATTAAAAACAGGGTTTAAAAAGCTATCGCCCTTAAAGGCCAATACAGTTTTAAAGACTGCCAAGCCCACAAATCCAATAGCGAAAAGGTGAAGCGAGAACCATTTGGGATATTGTTCGACATTCTTATTCCGCTGGCAAAGCCATACGCCTAATGTAAATGAAAGCAGTCCTTCGCCTTCTATCAGCAGGATGCCGAACATGGACAACCACAAGAGGGTGAATAAAGTAAACAGCACTGCCGGCGCTTTTTGCAACCCCCACTTAAGCACCGGATAAAGCAGGTTATAAAAGAACAGGCAGCGCAAAAACCACAATTGGAAAGAGGTTGGCCAGATATATGCCCAGAACCAATCCATACCTTTATATTGATCAAAGTTCTTTCCGAAGATCGGCTGCAGGTGTGCATTGCTTACGGCATCCTTTGTAAAGCTCCAATGATAAAGTGCAACCGCGATCAAAAGGCCGATGCCACTCCAGATAAAATACGGCACCAGTAACGTTTTGAAACGCTTACCGATCCGCTTTCCAAAAGCGCCACGGTCATTGAGCGCAAACAAATAACCTGATATAGCAAACAGCATTGGGATCCGAAACCGGAAGATACCATTCGCAAAAAAATACTCGATATAAGCTGTCACCGTCATTGGTTCCTGCACGGTGGTAAAAGGCTGCATGTAGCGGTTGTTCAAATTATAACCATGCACAAAAACCAGCAACAGCATGGATACAAAAGAGAAGAACTTCAGTTTGCGGCTTAAGGCAATATTGATGGTCGGTTGCATAGACATAAGATGCAAAGGAAGAAATGGAGCTACCAATTAACACTGCCTGTTGTTATGAACTTCAATAAACCAAGCATTGGCTGCAGCCTATCTCCAAATCAATTGTGATTAAAGCTACAGGTATTTATAAACGCCTTTTTTGTATGACGCCAATTCTTCCAACGTTGTTATCTCATCAAACCGTTCCGTTCTTCCATCGCTAAACTTACGCACCAGTATCACACTTTCGCCATTGACGATAGTGCTTTTTGCCCTAGCGATAAGCGTATCTAAGGCATCTATGTTTTTAATGGTTTGCCAGTCTTCTACTTCCGCTACATTAATGATATATTCCTGCATATTTTTATTTCTTCTGCAAAATACAGGCTTGGTTAAAACGCTACCGGGCAACGCATTTTGTCAGCCGAAGTATTGCGAATATTCAGGAAGTTTTTATACGAAAGTGTCAATTCAAAGCCGCCTCTGCCGTTTGAAGCTTGCTTTAACTTGTTGATGTTGGCATCATAGGTCAGTCCGATTCCCAAATGATTATAATCCAATTTGATCACCGGCACTACTGCGTCTGCCCACCGGTAAAAAGCGCCAATAGAAAGGCTGGTGTTTTCCAGTTCGTCGCCTTGCACAATATCGTGCTTATACAAGAACCCGCCTTGCGCCTGGCTATTACCGCCTTGCACAAAATAATCGCCATAAAGAATAAGTGTATTTGCCTCACTGGCAGGAACCGATAAGCCCATATTGAGCACCAGCTTTTTATTCAGGCGCATATCATTCACTGGATTGAAGGCTACTTTCGGTTGGCTGATATGAAAGTAGGCCGCACCAACATAATATAGAATGCCACCGTCGGTTTCGCTGCTATACGTGATACCTGCCGATGCATCCCAATACAACACATTGGTATTAGTGAACGTTTGACGCGTTGGATTGGTAGCACTATATGCGCCACCAACAAACTGGTCATCGAATTTCAGGCCGGTTGGATCAAAACGCTGTTGCACGCCACCACCCAAAAAACCAACAGAAATATAGGAGTTGCGATAGGAATTAACCAATTTGTGATAAGCCAGCATTGGCATCACCTGGGTCTTTCCCAGTTTGGAGTCACCTGCCAGGTCATTCGTTATTTGAATGCCAAGGCTTAGGTAATCATCAGAGTTAGCATTGACGCCAAACTTTATCTCTCCACTAAGCGCCTGCGTTTTGTAAGGTGTGGTCACACTGTTCCACTGGCTCCGGTAAGCGCTGGTAGCCCTTACATCTCCCCGAAATTTGCCTGCCAAGGCAGGATTGCGGAGAAGCGGTAGTTCGTAAAACTGCGAAAAATTAATATCCTGCGCCCACCCGAAGGAGACACTTACGATCAAACTCATTGTCAAAAACAGCTTCTGTTTCATGGTCACTATTTTAAGACCGACACGTTCCCTTTGTATGTGTACGGTGTTCCATTTTCGCAAATTACTTCTACGGTATAAACATATACATCCGGCTGACCCACTACTCCTTTCACTCTTCCGTCCCAACCATATGCTGGATTATTAGGTGAGAAGTTTGCCCGTTCAAAAACCACTTCACCCCAACGGTTGAAGATGCGGAAGCTTTTCACTTGTGCGATGCCGCTACCACGTACCATCAGGATGTCATTAATGCCGTCGCCATCCGGCGTAAAGGCATTTGGCACAAAAGCCTGCACATTCTCACAGAAGGCTTTAATGGAGATCGTATCGGTAGCCATACATCCAAAGGCTGTGGTTACTTTCACGGTATAGGTGATATTGTTCCTAACCGTAGCCAGGGGCACCGAGCAAGTGGTGCAATTTAAATTTGTTCCTGGCGACCACTGCCAACTGCGTATCGGCCCATTAGTAACTACCGATGTCATAGGACGGATCGTACCTGTAGGCAGAACCAGGTCCGGTCCAAGGTTCACTGTTGGAATATTACCAACCGCTACCGTAACAAACTTAGTGTCCGTGAAGCAGTTGAAGCCATCCGAACCAACCACCATATAGGTTGTAGTAGCCAATGGTGTTGCTACCGGATTGGATATAGAGGTACTGCTTAAATTTGGACCGGTCCACAAATAAGATGCAGCACCAGTCGCGGAAAGGTTAGAGGACTGACCGATACAGATACTGTCTTTATTAGCATTGGTTACGATCGAAAGTGGCTGTATAACGGTTATTACAACTGTATCATAGGTAGAACAGCCAAAGGTATTGTTGCCTTGCACCACGTAAGGTGTCGTTACGTCCGGTGTGGCGATGGGGTTTGGACAGGTAGTGCAACTTAATCCCTGAATCGGTGTCCAGCTATATTGAAGGTTAGCAGGGTTTGCAACCAGCGAAGTTGAACCGCCTTTACACAAGGTCAGGTCCGGACTTGCGATAACCGCTGTTGACGGATTAATTAGAATGGTGGAGAAGGTTGTATCGAAGCAACCGTTTATAGTTCCTGTCACCAGGCGGATAGAATAAGTGCCGGCTGTGGTGAACACTGGCTGGAATGGGTTTGTGCTGCCCGTTATTCCATTGGAAGTGGTCCACTGAATCAGGTTGATAGCATCTGCAGATTGAATGTCGGCTGTAAAGATCGCCGGTTGGCGGGTACAACCGGTCGCCGTATTAAAAATAGAAGTGACAGGCTTATTATTAACAATAATATTAACCTGGCGCGAAGTAATATCTACACAACCACTATTACTTGACACTGTCATTATTATTGTATAGATACCGGAGATAGTATAGGTATGGTTTAAGCTACTGCCAGAGCCGGTAGTACCGTCGCCGAAATCAAACACAACTGAAGTTTTTCCAAAGAAAACACTTGATGTATCCTGGAAGTTAACAACAGTACTACCGCAGGAACGCTGCTGAATAGCTGTAAAACCGCCGGTTATACGGTCCACTCTGACCGTGTCAATGCCCTTTACAAAAAACTGGCAACCGGAAGCGGAGTTAAAGCTTACCGACGGCACGTAAAGCCCTGGATTTGCATACGTATGAAATACTACGCGGTCGGTTGTAGTAATGCTGGTGCCATCACCAAAATTAAAAGTAAGCGCATCTGTCGATGGAGAAGCAATGCCCTCAAAGCGTACCTGCTGCCCGCCGCAAACATAACCGCCTGTATATACAAACTGTCCGCTTGGCCCGGATATCACAATATCTTTTGTTGTTACATAAGTGCAACCGCCCGGTACCAAGGTAGTTAACTTAACGGTATAGGTACCTGGGAAGTCAAATCGGTGCGTCACCACATCGCCGGTGCCAGTAGTTCCGTCGCCAAAGTCCCAGGTAGTGGAAACGGAAGGAAGATTTTGATTAGTGAATGTTACCGTTAGCGGGGCGCAAGGACTGGCTAGATCAGAGGCTGTAAAGGAGCCTGTTGTACTTGCCACTACCGTTACTGTCTGCTGCATTATGCCTGTACAGGTCGTTGCCGGATCATTAAGGCGGGTTGCCATCAGCTTGACTATATAGGTGCCCGGTGTAGCATAAACATGCGTTGGATTGGTAAGCACAGAAGTGGTGCCGTCGCCAAAATCCCAAACATAGCTTGTAGCATTAGCAGAGGTATTACTAACTGTAAACTGTTCGCCTACGCAGATGGTGCTGTTAGCTGTAAAAGAAGCCGTTGGCGTTGGGTAAACAGTTATGGTGCGAAAAGCCGTTGTATCGGCACAACCATTTGTAGCCCGCAATTTCACCTGGTAAACTCCAGCCGTGTTGAACGTATGCAATACCACATCAATATTATTGGTTGTGCTCAACGTATTTTGATCCCCAAAATCCCAGAAGAAAGATGTAGCGCCACTGGAGTTATTGAAAAATTGAACCGAGTGTGGTGAGCATCCGAATAATTCTGTACCATTTATTACCAGGTCCAGTTTGATGGGATTTGGTGAAACTACGATGGCATAGTCCATTGTGCTGGAGCCACAATCATTTACAACGGTTAGCTTAGCATGGAAGGTGGTGAGGGAACCTGTATTATAAGTATGTTGAACAGGCGCACCACTTGCCGATGTTATTACCGGCGAGCCGTCACCAAAATCCCAGGCATAAGTGCTTACTGTTCCCAAAGATGCATTGGCAAAAGCAACTGTCATAGGCGAGCAGCCAAAGGTTTTATCCGGAGAAAAAACTGCTTTTGGAGCGGACTTAACAAGAATTGTTCTGGTCATTTTGATGTCGTTACATATTGTAACAGCAGACAAAGTGACCGTGTAAGTGGTATCGTTAAAAGATGGGTTTGGCAGGTAAACGACAGGCCCGGGATTTTCTGCCGTTGATGTTTGTCCATTGCCAAAATCCCAAAGCAGGTTCAGTTGATTGGCGTTAGGCGTGGTGTTTGTAAACTGCACCGTAAGCGGGCCGCAACCGACTGCATCGCTAATAGTGAAGGTTGGCTGGGGAACAACTAAAGTAGCAAAATCATGCTCAAAAATGCTTTCGTTACATCCATGTGAACTGATTACACGTAACCTGATCGTAACGGTAGTAGCTGGCGCCGGAATCGTATAACCAGGGAAGGTGGTACCCGTCCCGATCAGCGTACCATTAACGTACCATTCATAAATACTGTTCCTGTCCGGGTACAAAACAGGTTGAATAACGGAAGCGTTGATCGCAAATGGCGCACAATTCAGGTCAGTTGTATAATTGAACTGCGCTACTGCATCCGGGTTAACGATTACAGAAAGCATTGCCCTTGGACCTTCGCAACCTAACGGTGTAACCTGGCTTACAAAATAATCAGTAGTTCCGGCAACAGCGGTCGACGGCGTTGGCGCTGAAGAAGGAAGCCCTCCTGATGCACTGGCATACCAGTTCAGGCTATTTCCGGGAGCTGCTGCGGCAGTCAACGGCGATGAAACGGAGCCTATACAATAGTTTACAGGTGAAGAAACAGTTGGAGCAAGAGGAACAGGTACAATATCCACCAATACTGTTCCAGCCGCTGATGTACAATTATCTAAAGTTGCTGTTACACTATAGGTTCCGGCTGCAGCAACCGTCACATTGTTGATGCTTGGATTTTGAGTGGTGCTTGCAAATCCGTTCGGTCCGGTCCAGCTATAAGTAATAGCGCCCCCGGTGGTCGTATTAGCTGTTAGGTCTAACTGGGTACCGCTACAAATAGGGCTATTGGTGCCCGCTGTAGGCGTAGCAGGAGGATTTGGATCTGCGAGCACAAAAGGTCCTGCCATATTGGAGGGACATCCGGCTAAGGTTACATTAACATTGGTATATGTTCCAGCGCCTAATGAGGCTATAATAATAGTTCCGGTGGCATCTGAAGCTATGCTCGACGTAACAGGCGACCCGTTCTTTAAATAACTTACGCTATAAGTGGCAGTTGCACTAAGGCCGTCTAAACGAATAGAACCTGTCGCAGTTCCGCAGTTGGTTGGGTTGGTGCTGCTGCTGGCTGTAATAACAGAAGTGGTTTTTATTTCAACTATTATTAAAGACCGTGCGCTTTCGCAACCGGTAACTGTCACTACCTGGCTTACATAATAGCTGGTGCTGCCAATAACGGCAGTAGATATAGCAGGCGCTACAGGGTTGCCCACACCGCCGGTAGCAGCGCTATACCACAGCAAAGTATTTCCATTTAATGCAGTTGCGTGGTCGGTTAAAAGATCGGGAGTTGCACCCTGGCAGAAAACAAGCGGGGTTGATACGGCTGGCGCCGCCGGAGTTGGGCTAACCAAAACAGCCACAGATCCGGACGCTGTACAATTATTGAGGCTGACAGTTACCGTATATGTTCCGGTTGCCAATATTGTCGCATTTCCTATAGTCGGATTCTGTGTAGTACTGGTAAAATTGTCAGGCCCCGTCCAGGTATAAGACACACCAGTTGTAGCAGATAAAGCAGTCAGGTTGATCGTATTTCCGCTGCATATCGGGCTATTTCTTGTAACTACAGGAGCTGCTGGCGAGCTTGGGTCAGACAATGTAAAGGGACCAACCGCTACCGACGAACAACCATTTAAGGCTACAGTAATGGCAGAATAGACGCCTGCACTTAAGCTACCAATGGTTCCAACTCCACCGGAAGAACTTGTAAGTGTAGTTGTAACAGGTACTCCATTTTTAGTATAGGCTAAACTATAAGTCGTATTGCCACTTAGACCAGTTAAAGTGATGGAACCAGTAGCGCTATTGCAAGTAGCAGGATTAACAGGTGTTGCCGTGGCGATGACCGGTATTGGTGTTACGTTCACAGCTAACAACGCTCTTGGGCTTTCACACCCGGTAGCCGGAACTAGTTGGCTAACATAATAAGTAGATCCCGGGGCTATAATAACTGGCGTTGGGGCTGTACCACTTGCTATGCCACCTGTTGCAGCCGTATACCAACGTAATGAATTTCCCGGATCGGCTATTGCCGTTAAAGGGACAGCCACATCTCCTTCGCAGTAAGGGACAGGAACTACTACTGGAGCGGCTGGTGTTGGATTAACAGTCACGTCTATATTATTAGACGCTGTACACCCGTTGATAGAGACTACTACCACGTAAGTTCCGCTCGCTGCCGCACTAACATTTGGAATACTTGGATTGGCAGAAGTATTGGTAAACCCATTTGGTCCATTCCAGCTAAAGCTTACTCCAGGTGTAGCTGAACTGGATGACAGGGATAGTGTAGCCCCGCTGCAGACAGGACTGTTGCTGCCGATAGCAGGTGTGGCCGGCGGATTAGGATCGGCTAAAACAATAGGACCTACTGTTGCAGAAGGACAACCGGCTAAAGCAACACTTATGTTGTTATAGTTTCCGGCAGTTAAATTGTTAATTACAACTACTCCTGCATTTGTACTGGTTATTAAAATCGTTGTTGCAGCGCCGCCGTTTTTGGAATAACTAACGGTGTAAGATGTAGTTGAAATCAAACCTGTTAAACTAATTGAGCCGGTGGCGCTGGCGCAAGTGACTGGGTTTGCAGAAGATGTACTTATAATAATGGGTATTGGCTCAACCATTACGGTAATGGTGGTAGCTGTTCCATTGCATCCGTTCACCACAGGTGTTATGGTGTACTTTACGATCCCGGTGGTGTTGGATAGATTGATTAATACGTCCGCAATGCCTCCCGAACTAGGAACGGGGTTAGAGGTATTACCGGTAACAGAACCGGAGGTAACGACAGATATCCACTTGAAAGTGCTTGATGCAGAAGTAGCTGCAGGGAAATAATTAACAGGGCTGCCCGAACAAATAGAAAGCGGACCGTTATTGGTAATCTTATTTTCCGGCCGGATCGTAATGACCTTTACGCTTGATACCGATGGACAAACAGAACCGGCAGGAGGCGAAACCGTATAGGTAAGATTAACTGAAAGTGCATTTTTATCATTGCCGCCAAATGTATAGACCGCATTCGGGCTAGTACCATTTAAGAAGCTACCGCCACCTGACGTTGTCCAGATACCTGTAAGTACAGGACCTGTAGAGGAAGCGCTAACAGCGATTGAAGGATCGTTAAAACATATAGTCTCATTAGCACCCACATTAGCGGTTACTGGCTGATTGAATGTGATGTCTTGAGCAACTGTCTTCAACCCGCATTCTGTCTCATAAGTCAAAGTGACAGTATAAGTACCGTAACCAGTAAAGAGTATTTGCGGGTAACGGCTTGCATCTGTAGTGCCATTTACAAAGCTGTAAGGACCACCCAAAACTACCCATTTATATGTATCGCCGGTGTGATCAGGCTCCTTATACTTTGGCATATGGGCAGGATCGGTTTCAAAATTAATACTTCTGTTAGTTTCACAATATTTGACAGCATTTGGCACAGCTACATCCGCTGAATTTAGGATCAGGACTGGCTTCTTTATACTTACAAGCCCGCAACTGTTACTAACATTTAATTGAATATAATATTTGCCAGGAGTTGTGATACTAATAATAGGCGTAGCAACTACATCATTTGATATAGTATAGGAAGAGGCTGGAGCCGGGTTAGAATTACCATCTAAAACTTTCCAAGAAAAAAACATGGACCGGCAAGGATTCGAGTTCGTATTATTTGTTATACTAATAGTGGCGCTTAAACAACTGGAAATAGAATCTTTGTCTGTATTCATTTTGAATGCCGGAATCGGTGCAGGCTCAATACAAATTTTCTTGGTAGTATCACTGGAACACGGATCGTTATAAATAAAAAGCTGAACAGAATGTTCTCCTAAAGTGGTAAATGAAGGCGAAATGGCTGTACCGGTTGCGCCTGGAATCAATACGCCATCTACAAACCATTGCCGTTGCACATTTCCGGCTGAGCAGTTTGGATCGTTATTAGGAGCGGAAGACCCCAATGAAGAGTTGGGCATTGTGAAAGATGTGGGTGTATTTATACACCCGTAAGCCGAGGCATCAATCCGGGCTTGGGGTTTGGTCCAAATCTTAGTATAAGTAGTAATGGGAACAAAGGAATTACAAATATTTTTGGCATTAATGCTTGTTTTATAAGCATTATAAATAGTCCCTGGGTTAGTATTGATCGGCGCTTGGCCGCAAGAAGTCTCATTATAAGCGTGATTGATAGTGCCTGCCAGCGCTAACAACTGGCAATGCGTAAATCGCTCCACCACGCCATCTCCCCAATTAATGGTGTATAAAGTACCAGGGTAGTTATAAATAATACCACCATTGCCATTAATGTTTACAGTAAATACCAATCCCACGGAATCAGGCAGACAAACATCAGTTGCGCCAGAAGTTTGTAAACTCAGGTTACGGGTAGAATTTAAAACGAGGTAAGTCTTTATGCTCCAGATGCCGGAACCATTTTTCGTACGCATTTGCACAGTCAGATACTCTCCTAAAGCTGCGCTAAAATTAAACTGATTACCAATGATAGAAGAAGTTCTGACAACAAAATTGCTATCAAGTAGTATAGAACTGGCATCGGGTGTTTTTGAAACTTGGAGGTTACCAATCAGATCTTTATTCAAGCTGCAGGTCCCAAAAATAGAGTCATTGACGTTCTGCAGATTAAAGCTTGGTATGCCTACAGCCTCTGTAGTAAAAGACGTGCCCGGAGATGCGGAAATAATAAACGCCGGACTAATATCTTGGGTGACGGGTTTGGTACTTACTACTTTTAGTCTATAAAGCGATCCTGCAGGCAAACCACCAGGAATAACACCGTTCACAAAGGGGGTGAAAAAATTACTGTTTCCTCCTATTTGAGTAGGACTTGCAGAAAAGTTGCCATTCTGATCGGAGATATAAAGTTTAAAAGTATTCGAGGAGTCCAAACATCCTAATTTTTTTACAGGCACTGAAATAAAAGAACCTGGGCCATAGGGGCCGAGAGAAAAATGACTGGCTTGTATAGTTATGCTTTGAGCAAATCCGGATTTCAGAAAAAACGTGGCTAAAAGCAGGAAAAAAACTTTCTTCATGACAGCAGTAAGTATTTAACACAGTGTGTTTGGAAACACTGGACACGGGTTCGTAATTACCAGGGACAAAGCAAATTTAATTATAATAACTGTAAGTGAAACCTTAGAAGGATAAATTGGGCTATTTGCCAGATTAACTGTTTAAAAACAGAGATAAACGATTATAAAGCAGCGATCAGCCGTGCACAGGTGTAGAAATACCTTTCAGGCGCCGGTAAATCTCCGTTGCATATTCATCCGTCATACCACTTAGAAAATCCAATGCGTTCAGCGCTTTTTCATACTTGGATTTCGTATTCTGGAACTCGGTAAGCTGAAACGGAAGTAATTTCAAAACAATGGACTCCTTATGCGAAGGTTTTTCCTTTAATAAAGCGGGAATCAGTAGCTGAAGGAGCTCAGACATCACATTATAACCGGCCATTTCAATCTGCAATACCGTTTCATGCTCGTAAATCTTTTGGCGGGAAAGTTCTTTTACTGTTTGCAGGGCACCATTGTTATCATGGATACTGTCAATTAGCGTATCATTAAACCTTCCCTCTAAGATAGCCTTGCGATTGTCTAAGAAAACCTCTGCCGCCTGTAGGGTGAGCAGGTTGATTGTTTTAGCCCGCAGAAATGCAATGCTTTCATTGGCGTCGCCGATGCTTTGATAATTGCGAAAGGTCTTGTCCCAGTCTTCGTTTTTTCGGGCAATTTTCTGATGCACTTCCTCCAAAGCACCAACAACCTGCACTTTGGAAAGTATTCCTAAGCGGTGTGCATCTTCCATGTCGACAATGGAGTAGCAGATGTCATCAGCAGCTTCAACAAGGTAAACAAAAGGATGTCGCTTGAAAACAATTGGTTCCCAGCTCTCTTCTATCATGCCTAATTGGGCTGCTATTTGGAGCACCGTATCTTTTTCGCTTTGGAAAAAGCCATACTTTTTGCGGTGCTTCCAGCCTTTGTCGATAGCAACGGACTCGCAGGGAAATTTTAAAATAGACGCAATATGGGTTAGAACGCGGAGCGCATTGGCATTCCCTTCAAAATTAGACAGGTCGGCCCACTCCGGGTCTGAAAAAAAGTTTCGCAGTAGCTGACCCTCAATCTTTGCGCCTGCGTTTTCAATAAAATAAGTGGAAATGGCTTTTTCGCCGGAATGACCAAAGGCCGGGTTGCCAATATCGTGCGCCAGGCAACCGGCAGCAATCACATTTGCCAGCTCATAGCGATAGAATTCGTACGCCCCTTCATTAGTGCGCCTAAAACCTGCGCTGATCTCCTCCCCGATCATCTTTCCCAACGATCGCCCAACACTGGCTACTTCTAAAGAATGGGTGAGACGATTGTGCACGAAAGCGGTACCCGGCAAAGGAAAGACCTGCGTTTTATTTTGCAGCCGCCGGAAGGCCGAGGAAAATACAAGACGGTCAAAATCCCGCTGGAAACCGGACCGGGCTCCTTCCGGGATCTTATCCGAACCCGTGCGCCGCTCTGTATAAATCGATTGAAACTCCATGCCTTAGGGCGGTAAAAATAAGGGAAGAGGGGAATTATGAGTTATGAATGATGGATTATGAGTTAGTGTACTCGATCCGATTCGTTGCCTCCTATTTTAAAAGCATGGGAAGCAATGCATCCGATTCATCATTCATCACTCATAATTATAAAAGGTCCTCATCTCCTACCTGGTACTGCCGTTTGATCTTGCGCATCACTTCGTCCATACTAGCTTTATAGTCTTTCGCCTGCCATTCGCCGCGTTCCCACTTGTCTAGCTCCTGATCAATATGCTTTGCCAGTTGTTAGCGCTGGCAGGCACTATCAATCACGCTTATAATGAGACTTCTTGCGGCCAAGCGCCGATCAATACTAACCCAGGGACTATTTATAATGCTTATAAAACAAGCATTAATGCCA
>Ga0115844_100242_pt1 | contig 14263 bp, 9 predicted proteins | sample InSIn1gowninarea_FD_83858 | JGI IMG/M metagenome (GOLD analysis project Ga0115844, IMG submission 83858) | reverse complement strand
TTATTTCATCAATAAAAGCCTGTACTTCACTTGCAACTTCAGTCTTACCCGCTTCATTTCTGATTCCTTTTTTCACCGGTATTTCGATAACACGATCAACAGCAGTGCGACCTGGAACCAAAAATTCTTTATGCCATTGTTTGGCAAGAAGAACAATTTCAGCATTTGGATAAGTAGAACGAATGGCAGATAAAGCAGGTAATGTAACAATAAAATCGCCCAGTGCATTGGCTCTTAAAATTGCTATTTTATGTATGTTTTTTAAAGGGGCTCGCTTCAGCGGCATAAATTCTTTTAATTCTGCTTTAGGGTTAAATATAAATCGTTCAAAGGTTGTAAAATATTATGCCTTCGTCATTATAATAACCCGCCTGCAAAAACAACTCTTTCAAATTACTATCTTCTATATTACAAATGCAAAAGATACTATTTGTAGATATTATTTCTCACTTTTCTCCTACAATAATTATAAGTTTTACAATCGAATAATTATCTCACTTTTTCTTATAATTTTTTTCATAAAAATAGATTTACTTCACGCTTTAATAAATATGGCTAAGTTTTTTAACCGATTCTTAGTTCAAAAAAACAATTAGATATAAATGATGGATATGACTGAAACTAGTCCGGTATCTGCTGGTAGTAATACTGCTTCAAGTTCCTTCAAAGGTGTGATTTTCGACATGGACGGTACTTTAATTGAAAGTACGGAAGCTGATTATAAGGCATGGGAGAGGGTTTTTAATGATTATAATAAAACGTTGTCATTTTCAGATTATGTACCTCTTTTAGGGGTAAGAAGTGCAGACGTAATAGTGTATCATCTTGGAATTAGTGACGAAGAAGATGTAAAACGGATTCTTAGAGAAAAGTTTGATTATTTTGTCGAGTACATTAACGAGAACCCGATTAAAGTGGTAGCGGATGCTGAAATTTTTATAAAAAGCCTGGCAGCTTCTTCCCTAAAAATTGGTCTTGCAACCAGCTCACGCAAAGAGAAGATGCAGTTGGTGTTGGAGCAATTGAACTTTTTGCAATATTTTGATGTGATTGTTACAGGAGAAGAAGTTGAGAACAGTAAACCCGCGCCTGATATATTTTTAAAGGCGGCCGAAAGGCTGGGGCTAAGTCCTGCAGAGTGTGTGGTATTTGAAGACGGACCTGTTGGAGTAGCAGCAGCCAAAAGCGCAAACATAAAGTGTGTAGCAATAACAGCTACGCATCCCGCAGATAAATTACAAAATGCTGATATTACCATTGACACGTACGAGAATGTTGACTTTAAAGAGATTTTCGACAGGTTAAGTAAGCAAAGCTTACAACAGTAATGTAATTATTCTACATGCTTGGGAACCGGTATTAGACAAAACAACCTTAATCTTATATAGAAAAATTTAAACATGATAATCAGAAGCATATTTAGCAATGGGCAGGAGATTCCGAAATTAAATACATGCCTTGGAACAAATATAAATCCTCCGTTATTTCTTGACGATGTACCTGCTGAAGCTAAAAGCCTGGTGTTGATTTTTGAAGATGCAGATGCAATTCCTATCTGGACACATTGGATGCTGTTTAATATACCGCCTACAACAACGGAAATTAAAGAAGGATCGATACCGGAAGGTGCAGTAGAGGGATTGGCAAACAATCACAGTTTTGGATACGAAGGACCTTGTCCTAAATATTTTGAAGGAATACACCATTACTGGTTTAGAGTATATGCACTTGATACTGTTTTAGAACTGCCACCTGCAACAGAAAGAGAAGAGGTGGAAGCGCAAATGAAAGATCATGTAATTGCAAAAGCTTATTTGTTGGGTTTGTGCAATTCAAATTCAGAAGTTGTTAAGTAAAAACTCTTTTGAACGACTTACTCGAAATTTTGGAACACGGATAACACGGATTTAATGGATAAAAACTGATTTTTAACTGCTTTTGCGCTGTCTATTCCTGTTCAATCCGTGTGCTAATTAACCCATTGGTTTAATACAATTCAGAAATAGTAAGACTTCTTACTATTTCTGTAAGTGCTTTATGATTAAAAAAATTGCTGTATTAAGAGCAAATGCTCTTGGTGATTATATTTTTGTTTTACCAGCCTTACAGGCACTTAGAGAAACTTTTGCTGAAGCAGAGATCGTGCTTTTAGGAAGGGCATGGCATAAAGAATATTTGCATAACAGACCCGGACCGGTTGACCGGGTAGTGGTTGTACCGCTGTACGGTGGCATAAGTGAATATGAGGGGTACATACCGGATGAAAATGTTTTAAACGAATTTTTTGCCTCAATGCAGGCAGAAAATTTTGATATGGCTTTTCAATTGCACGGGGGCGGTAAAAATTCTAATCCATTCTTGTTAAGGTTGGGGGCTAAACTTACAGTGGGGCTCCAAACTCCCAATGCAGCACCGCTAAATGTAAACGTACCATACATTTACTATTTTAATGAAACCCTCAGATACCTTGAAGTGGTAGGTAGGGTAGGTGCAAAAACAAAAAATCTCGAGCCTGTACTTTCTGTTATGCCAGACGATATTTCAGAAGCCGAAAAGGCTTTAAACAATCCTGGCAAACCTATCGCAATTATTCATCCGGGCGCAAGTGATCTTAAAAGACGCTGGCCAGGAGAAAATTTCGCGGAAATTGCAGATTACCTGGTAGAAATGGAATACCATGTTTGCATAACCGGTTTAGAATGGGAACGGCAAATTTTGGATGCAATTATTTCAAAAATTAAACATAAGGATCAAATACAGGACCTGTCCGGTGTGCTTTCACTTGGAGGAACTACAGGGCTTATTTCCCTCGCCGATATTATAATTTCTAACGACACTGGTCCTTTACATGTTGCCAGGGCTTTACACAAACCGACAATAGGTTTGTTTTGGTGCGCCAATATTATTAACGCTTCCCCGGTTACCATTACCCTTAACAGAAACTTATTGTCGTGGACAATGCATTGCCCCCTGTGCGGCACCTCTGCGTTTCAGTTTAATAAGAAACAAACTGAGTGTAAGCACGATACTTCTTTCGTAGCAGATGTAACTGTAGATGACGTAAAAGCTACCATACCCGAATTGATGGAAGTAAAAAAGAACTTGTCTTAGATCTCTCCAAATTGTCATAACCCGTATTGGTTGTACTTCTATACGACCTTTTTGGTTACAGGCATTTGTTCTTTAATTAATTATCGTTGCGTCGCATTACGTTCATCGCCAAGCCAATATGCAGCTTTTTCCATGTTATAATTACGAGGGTCTGGAGGCCTCCTGATCTTGCTCTTCTACTATTTATTTATATTTTGAAAAGTGCGTACCAGCAGGCTACACAATGTCATAAAAATTCGTACTTCATAAAAGAGTTACACTTACAAAAATAACAGGAGCTCTGTTGAAAGCATGTTTTAATCAAATGATAAACCTAGTATTTTTGCGGGTCGAAAAATGAGGTGTTAACACTTCTTATTATTCTGTTTGTTGAAGTACTGGTGCTATTGCATATAACTCTCATCAAAAAGCTTTTTTAATGTTTTCGTCCACTATTTTGTTAGTTCCCGGACTTGGTAATTCTGACGATAACCATTGGCAATCGTATTGGGAGAAGAAGCATTTTTTTCCAAGGGTACACCAAGACAATTGGGAAGGGCCCATGTGTAGTGAGTGGGTAAAAACGCTTGATGAAACAATAAGTAAATTTGGGCCTGCAGATGTTATTTTAGTCGGTCATAGTCTCGCCTGCGCTACGATTGGCTGGTGGCAGGCCGCAAGCGGTAGAAAAATAAAAGCAGCTTTATTGGTAGCACCGGCAGACACCGAAGCACGAGGCTTTCCAGACAAAGCCACTGGTTTTGCCCCAATGCCTATACAAAAGTTACCTTTCCCAACAATAGTTGTAGCAAGTACCAATGATGAATATGTAAGCCTGGAAAGGGCAAAGTATTTTGCAAATTGCTGGGGCAGTAAATTTATAAATATCGGCGCAGTTGGTCATATCAATTCTGCCGCAAATTTGCAGGATTGGCCGGAAGGCTTGGAATTGCTAAAACTGTTGGATAGAAAGGTTTAAATGGTATTTTAAAATTCGGATCTGAAACGATAAAAATCGAGATAAAAGAGCATAGAAAATTTTAGTAGTGGTCTGGACCCTTGCTAGAATGCAATTTTTTGTGCATTACTTGTACTTTTTTGTTAAGCAAATTTAAGGGTTAACTCACTTTATCTCTTGCTAAATTATAACAGGAGAAAAGTTAAATGAATAGCCAAAAGTACAAGGGAGTGACACAACGATGTTGACGAATGTTTCTCTGCTTGTACCAAAAAAATCCGGAAGCTTTACAATAATATAGCTCTAAACTGCCGTCATAGTCTTTCCGGCCCTGTTCCTCTTGAGACACCTGAAGTTGTTCTGGATAAACAAACTGTTGGCATAGCAATAGTACTGCTCAGTAGAAATTCGTTAAACAAAAATTCTTTAAATGCACCAGGGAATATTGCAACAGTTTATTGAATGGGTAATACACCATGGTGGATTATATGTGCTACTATTAATAATTTTCGCTGAAACTGGTTTATTCCTTGGCTTTTTTCTGCCTGGCGATAGCCTTTTATTTACCGCCGGCATTTATATAGATCAACTTGCTGCTAACTTTTTTCATGTTCACTATGCTGTAGTAATAGTACTCGTTATATTGGCGTCTTTTATCGGGAGTTTTGTGGGTTATTTAATTGGGTACAAAGTGGGACCCAACATGTTCAAATGGAAGGATAACTTTTTATTTAGGAAGAAATACTTACTCAAAGCCCAAACCTTTTTTGATAAGCATGGCAAAAGCACTGTGTTTCTTTCTAAGTTTTTACCGGTAATCAGAACATTTGCCCCGCTTGTAGCGGGCATTGTAAAAATGCAAAGAGCTGTATTTTTGCTTTATAATGCGGCAGGTAGCATTTGCTGGGTTACACTGATGGTACTTGCCGGGCATTTCTTACAGTCTATTATTCTAAAGAATTACAACTTCAGTTTGAAAGATCATATTGAAATGATTACAGTGGTTATTATTCTGGTGACTACTTTACCGGTATTTTATAAAATGCTGGTTACAAAGAATAAAAAAGTTCCGAATTTTTAAGTTACGCCGGCTTATACCCTTGTTAAAACGCAGCAAGTAAGCAGGAGAGAGTTTGGCTGGATTAGCTAATGTATAATCAATACAGGCATAGATATTACCATAACTCCACAAAAGCAGACAATTAACTTATTGAAGCACGAGTTAACTTTTTATTTATTTACCGGACATAATTTGTTATTACCTTTGTTTAACAATTTTGTCAAACAATTAAGTAAATGTCGGTAAAAGATAGCAAGACGGAGCAGTTGATTAAGAATACGGCCAAGCGTATCTTCTTATCGGAAGGTAAGATGTTGGCTACGACCCAGGACATCGCTGACGCTGCAGGAGTTAACCGTTCGTTGCTACATTATTACTTTAGATCGAGAGATGTGCTATTTGACCAGGTTTTTAAAGAAGCACTGGTAAAACTGAGAGAAAGACTGCTTTCAATAATGGTTTCGAAAGATTTATTTAGGAGTAAAATTGAAAGTTTTATTAATATTTTTTTTGAAGAATTAACAGACGTTCCTTACCTGGAAGCATTTATTATTCTTCAGCTTAACAAGGATGCCTCAAAATATGAGGAGTTTTTTACGAGTTTTTCAGGACATGAAGAAAAGAATGCAAACTTTCTTGCTGAAATAAAGTTAGAAATGGACAAGGGAACAATACCTGAAATGAAGCCGCTTCAATTTTTTATTAATTTATTTTCCTTGATGGCGTATCCTTTTGCAGCTAAAACCCTTTACGAAAAAATGTTTAATCTAGATGAGCAGGAATATACAAATCTTATGAATGAAAGGAAGAAATTGATTCTGTCTTTACTATTTAAAAAATAGTGGGCATATTTTTTTAGTAATTCACTAAACCTTCAAGTATTGTAATCTGTTTTGTTGCTCGTTTAGAAACGGGCGTTAAGATTATTTATAAAACTGCTGTTTATTAATTTTTAATTAGTATGAGTAAAAAAGTACAACTATTGTCCGTTTCTGTATTTCCAATCCTGTTATTCTTAATCTCGTGTGGAGGAGACAAAGACAAGAAAGCGGAAGGCGCAGCCGGAGGTCCCGGTGCAGCACAGGCTAACCAGGTAAAAGATTATCCGATACTTACCATTACGCCTAAAACAACCACTTTATTCAGTGAATTTCCTGCAACTATACAAGGGCAGCAAAATATCGAGATCCGTCCTAAGATAGACGGGTATATTCAAACAATTTATGTTGATGAAGGTACAACCGTTAGAAAGGGGCAGCTTCTTTTCCGCATAAGCGCACCGCAGTACGAGCAGGAGGTTAGAACTGCAAGGGCAAATATAAAGATAGCCCAGGCAGACGTAAATGCTGCACAAATGCAGGTGAATAAGGTCCGTCCCTTGGTTGAAAAAGACATTATTAGTAAATATGAGCTTGAATCTGCCGAATATACGTTACAGGCAAAAGTAGCAGCACTTGCACAGGCAAAGGCTACTTTGGCTAATGCCCAAACTAATCTTGGTTATACCTCGGTTACAAGCCCCGTTAGTGGGGTTGTGGGTACGCTGCCTTATCGGCTAGGTAGCCTTGTTAGCAGCAATACTGCTCAGCCGCTTACCACAGTTTCAAACATAGGTAATATATGGGCTTATTTCTCAATAAATGAAAAGCAGGCGCTCGAATATGCAAAAAAGGATCCTGGCCCTCTTGCAAAAAGGCTTGCGAAAATACCGCCTGTTACGCTTATTCTTTCAAATGGAACAGAGTTTCCTCAGAAAGGTAGAATAGAGACAGCAAGCGGGTTAATTAGTACTGAGACTGGTTCTGTGAGTGTAAGGGCTACTTTTCCAAATCCCGGAAATATTGTAAGAAGTGGTAGCAGCGGAGTTGTTCGCATACCCCAAACTGTTGATTCTGCTATTCTTGTTCCGCAAAAATCGACTTTTGAAATACAAGGGAAAAAGTTTGTATATGTAGTTGAAAGTACAGGAACCGTACGTGGTGCTGAAATTAAAGTGCTTGATGCTAATAACGGACAATTTTATGTGGTACAGCAAGGATTGAATCCTGGTGATAAAATTGTTGTTGAAGGTGTGGCTTCGCTAAAAGATGGTGCACCTATTAAACCAAGACCAATTAATAACGACAGCTTGTACCAGCAAATATTGCAATAGGAACTTTGTACAGATGACAGCAAGAGTGTAAATATCAGCATCCAACGCTCGTTTTTACACTGCTGCTTTTGAATTCGGCTGAAAAAATTAAAATAAATTATGCTTAAACGTTTTATAGAAAGACCGGTACTGTCAACAGTAATTTCTATTCTTATTGTTATACTGGGTATTCTCGGATTAACCTCACTGCCGATTGCCCAGTATCCTGATATTGCTCCACCTACTGTACAGGTTTCAACATCGTACCAGGGTGCGAACGCCGATGTGGTATTAAACAGTGTAATCGTACCTCTTGAAGAGCAAATTAATGGTGTGGAGAACATGACATACATGACATCTTCTGCAGGTAACGACGGTTCGGCGACAATTACTATCAATTTTGCACTGGGAACCAATCCCGATCTTGCAGCCGTTAACGTGCAAAACCGTGTTGCCCGTGCAACCAGTCTGCTACCTGCCGAGGTAACAAAGGCAGGTGTTACTACCGCTAAAAGACAAAGTAGTAACGTGTTGATCTTTGGCTTATACAGCGATAACCCGTCTTACGACCAGGCTTTTCTTCAGAACTATGCACAAATTAATTTGGTGCCCCAAATAAAACGTATTGTGGGGGTAGGTGATGCTACCGCTTTTGGAGCTATGGATTATTCTATGCGGATCTGGTTAAAACCTGATGTTATGGCTTCTTACGGATTGGTGCCAAGTGACATTAATGCTGCATTAGCTGAACAAAATATTGAAGCAGCGCCGGGCCAATTTGGTGAACAGGGAGAACAGGCTTTTCAATATGTTATTAAATACAGGGGGCGTTTAAAAAATGCAACCCAGTTTGGAGATATAGTTATCAGGTCGTCAACTAACGGACAAATACTACGCTTAAAAGACATTGCCCGTATTGAGTTAGGGGCTCAAAGTTATTCAAGCTTTACAATTACCAATGGTAAACCTTCTACAGCGGTTGCCATAAACCAGATAGCAGGCTCAAACGCGAAGGAAGTTATCGAGAAGTCAATTAAAGTGCTTGACGACGCTTCCAAAACATTTCCTGCGGGTATTCATTATATATCGCTGGTTAACGTAAACGACTTCCTCGATGCCTCTATTGAAAAGGTTATTCATACCTTGATAGAGGCGTTTATATTAGTATTCGTAGTGGTGTTTGTCTTCCTGCAGGATTTCCGTTCTACCCTTATTCCGGCTATTTCGGTGCCGGTTGCAATTGTAGGTACGTTTTTCTTTTTGCAGGTGTTTGGATTTACAATCAACCTGCTTACACTTTTCGCATTAGTGCTTGCGATAGGAATTGTGGTGGATGATGCCATTGTGGTGGTGGAAGCTGTTCACTCAAAACTAGACCAGGGATATAAATCTGCACGGAAGGCTTCTCTTGATGCGATGAGTGAAATATCGGGAGCTATCATCTCCATTACCCTTGTTATGGCTGCTGTGTTTATTCCTGTATCCTTTATCTCAGGTTCTGCGGGAGTATTTTATAAGCAGTTCGGTTTAACCCTGGCAATTTCAATTGTTCTGTCGGCTGTTAATGCGCTTACACTTAGTCCCGCCTTGTGTGCTATATTTTTGAAGCCGCATGAGGAAGGAACGCATAAACGCAAAAATTTTCTCCAGAGGTTTTACGTTGCATTTAATACTGCTTTTGAAGCTACAACCCAAAAATACAAGAGGTCTGTATCATTTCTGTCGCGTAAAAAATGGATAGCGGTTGGCATGATAGGGGTATTTGTGGTTGGTTTGTATTTTCTAATGGAGAGTACACCAACAGGTTTCGTACCAAATGAAGACCTTGGCGCTGTAATGTCTGATATAAGTTTACCTCCCGGTGCTTCAAGGGAACGTACCGATGAGGTGACTAAGCAGGTTGAAACAATTGCCAGAACGTTGCCTGAAGTGGAAACTATTTTAAGGATTACAGGTAGAGGTATGATCAGTGGTACCGGTAGTAACTATGGTATGGTTATCATGAGGTTAAAGCCATGGGCGGAAAGGGGTGGTAAGGGGCAGGACGTAACTTCGGTGATTGGTAAAATGTTTGCCAAGACTGCAGGAATTCGCGATGCAAGGGTTATATTTTTCGCACAGCCAACAATACAGGGTTTTGGTACAACCGGCGGTTTTGAGTTTCAATTACAGGACAGAAGTGGCGGTGATCTTGGAAAATTTAACCAGGTTGCAACCAGCTTTTTAGCTGCTTTAAATCAGCGTCCTGAGGTACAATACGCCTCTACATCGTTTAACCCTAACTTTCCCCAGTACCAGATAAACGTAAATATTCCTAAGGTAAAAGAGGCCAATATAACGAGTACTATTACTACAGCATAGTGAACATGAAAAAAGTTAGCAGCAAGTTGATCTATATAAATGCCGGCGGTAAATAAAAGGCTATCGCCAGGCAGAAAAAAGCCAAGGAATAAACCAGTTTCAGCGAAAATTATTAATAGTAGCACATATAATCCACCATGGTGTATTACCCATTCAATAAACTGTTGCAATATTCCCTGGTGCATTTAAAGAATTTTTGTTTAACGAATTTCTACTGAGCAGTACTATTGCTATGCCAACAGTTTGTTTATCCAGAACAACTTCAGGTGTCTCAAGAGGAACAGGGCCGGAAAGACTATGACGGCAGTTTAGAGCTATATTATTGTAAAGCTTCCGGATTTTTTTGGTACAAGCAGAGAAACATTCGTCAACATCGTTGTGTCACTCCCTTGTACTTTTGGCTATTCATTTAACTTTTCTCCTGTTATAATTTAGCAAGAGATAAAGTGAGTTAACCCTTAAATTTGCTTAACAAAAAAGTACAAGTAATGCACAAAAAATTGCATTCTAGCAAGGGTCCAGACCACTACTAAAATTTTCTATGCTCTTTTATCTCGATTTTTATCGTTTCAGATCCGAATTTTAAAATACCATTTAAACCTTTCTATCCAACAGTTTTAGCAATTCCAAGCCTTCCGGCCAATCCTGCAAATTTGCGGCAGAATTGATATGACCAACTGCGCCGATATTTATAAATTTACTGCCCCAGCAATTTGCAAAATACTTTGCCCTTTCCAGGCTTACATATTCATCATTGGTACTTGCTACAACTATTGTTGGGAAAGGTAACTTTTGTATAGGCATTGGGGCAAAACCAGTGGCTTTGTCTGGAAAGCCTCGTGCTTCGGTGTCTGCCGGTGCTACCAATAAAGCTGCTTTTATTTTTCTACCGCTTGCGGCCTGCCACCAGCCAATCGTAGCGCAGGCGAGACTATGACCGACTAAAATAACATCTGCAGGCCCAAATTTACTTATTGTTTCATCAAGCGTTTTTACCCACTCACTACACATGGGCCCTTCCCAATTGTCTTGGTGTACCCTTGGAAAAAAATGCTTCTTCTCCCAATACGATTGCCAATGGTTATCGTCAGAATTACCAAGTCCGGGAACTAACAAAATAGTGGACGAAAACATTAAAAAAGCTTTTTGATGAGAGTTATATGCAATAGCACCAGTACTTCAACAAACAGAATAATAAGAAGTGTTAACACCTCATTTTTCGACCCGCAAAAATACTAGGTTTATCATTTGATTAAAACATGCTTTCAACAGAGCTCCTGTTATTTTTGTAAGTGTAACTCTTTTATGAAGTACGAATTTTTATGACATTGTGTAGCCTGCTGGTACGCACTTTTCAAAATATAAATAAATAGTAGAAGAGCAAGATCAGGAGGCCTCCAGACCCTCGTAATTATAACATGGAAAAAGCTGCATATTGGCTTGGCGATGAACGTAATGCGACGCAACGATAATTAATTAAAGAACAAATGCCTGTAACCAAAAAGGTCGTATAGAAGTACAACCAATACGGGTTATGACAATTTGGAGAGATCTAAGACAAGTTCTTTTTTACTTCCATCAATTCGGGTATGGTAGCTTTTACGTCATCTACAGTTACATCTGCTACGAAAGAAGTATCGTGCTTACACTCAGTTTGTTTCTTATTAAACTGAAACGCAGAGGTGCCGCACAGGGGGCAATGCATTGTCCACGACAATAAGTTTCTGTTAAGGGTAATGGTAACCGGGGAAGCGTTAATAATATTGGCGCACCAAAACAAACCTATTGTCGGTTTGTGTAAAGCCCTGGCAACATGTAAAGGACCAGTGTCGTTAGAAATTATAATATCGGCGAGGGAAATAAGCCCTGTAGTTCCTCCAAGTGAAAGCACACCGGACAGGTCCTGTATTTGATCCTTATGTTTAATTTTTGAAATAATTGCATCCAAAATTTGCCGTTCCCATTCTAAACCGGTTATGCAAACATGGTATTCCATTTCTACCAGGTAATCTGCAATTTCCGCGAAATTTTCTCCTGGCCAGCGTCTTTTAAGATCACTTGCGCCCGGATGAATAATTGCGATAGGTTTGCCAGGATTGTTTAAAGCCTTTTCGGCTTCTGAAATATCGTCTGGCATAACAGAAAGTACAGGCTCGAGATTTTTTGTTTTTGCACCTACCCTACCTACCACTTCAAGGTATCTGAGGGTTTCATTAAAATAGTAAATGTATGGTACGTTTACATTTAGCGGTGCTGCATTGGGAGTTTGGAGCCCCACTGTAAGTTTAGCCCCCAACCTTAACAAGAATGGATTAGAATTTTTACCGCCCCCGTGCAATTGAAAAGCCATATCAAAATTTTCTGCCTGCATTGAGGCAAAAAATTCGTTTAAAACATTTTCATCCGGTATGTACCCCTCATATTCACTTATGCCACCGTACAGCGGTACAACCACTACCCGGTCAACCGGTCCGGGTCTGTTATGCAAATATTCTTTATGCCATGCCCTTCCTAAAAGCACGATCTCTGCTTCAGCAAAAGTTTCTCTAAGTGCCTGTAAGGCTGGTAAAACAAAAATATAATCACCAAGAGCATTTGCTCTTAATACAGCAATTTTTTTAATCATAAAGCACTTACAGAAATAGTAAGAAGTCTTACTATTTCTGAATTGTATTAAACCAATGGGTTAATTAGCACACGGATTGAACAGGAATAGACAGCGCAAAAGCAGTTAAAAATCAGTTTTTATCCATTAAATCCGTGTTATCCGTGTTCCAAAATTTCGAGTAAGTCGTTCAAAAGAGTTTTTACTTAACAACTTCTGAATTTGAATTGCACAAACCCAACAAATAAGCTTTTGCAATTACATGATCTTTCATTTGCGCTTCCACCTCTTCTCTTTCTGTTGCAGGTGGCAGTTCTAAAACAGTATCAAGTGCATATACTCTAAACCAGTAATGGTGTATTCCTTCAAAATATTTAGGACAAGGTCCTTCGTATCCAAAACTGTGATTGTTTGCCAATCCCTCTACTGCACCTTCCGGTATCGATCCTTCTTTAATTTCCGTTGTTGTAGGCGGTATATTAAACAGCATCCAATGTGTCCAGATAGGAATTGCATCTGCATCTTCAAAAATCAACACCAGGCTTTTAGCTTCAGCAGGTACATCGTCAAGAAATAACGGAGGATTTATATTTGTTCCAAGGCATGTATTTAATTTCGGAATCTCCTGCCCATTGCTAAATATGCTTCTGATTATCATGTTTAAATTTTTCTATATAAGATTAAGGTTGTTTTGTCTAATACCGGTTCCCAAGCATGTAGAATAATTACATTACTGTTGTAAGCTTTGCTTACTTAACCTGTCGAAAATCTCTTTAAAGTCAACATTCTCGTACGTGTCAATGGTAATATCAGCATTTTGTAATTTATCTGCGGGATGCGTAGCTGTTATTGCTACACACTTTATGTTTGCGCTTTTGGCTGCTGCTACTCCAACAGGTCCGTCTTCAAATACCACACACTCTGCAGGACTTAGCCCCAGCCTTTCGGCCGCCTTTAAAAATATATCAGGCGCGGGTTTACTGTTCTCAACTTCTTCTCCTGTAACAATCACATCAAAATATTGCAAAAAGTTCAATTGCTCCAACACCAACTGCATCTTCTCTTTGCGTGAGCTGGTTGCAAGACCAATTTTTAGGGAAGAAGCTGCCAGGCTTTTTATAAAAATTTCAGCATCCGCTACCACTTTAATCGGGTTCTCGTTAATGTACTCGACAAAATAATCAAACTTTTCTCTAAGAATCCGTTTTACATCTTCTTCGTCACTAATTCCAAGATGATACACTATTACGTCTGCACTTCTTACCCCTAAAAGAGGTACATAATCTGAAAATGACAACGTTTTATTATAATCATTAAAAACCCTCTCCCATGCCTTATAATCAGCTTCCGTACTTTCAATTAAAGTACCGTCCATGTCGAAAATCACACCTTTGAAGGAACTTGAAGCAGTATTACTACCAGCAGATACCGGACTAGTTTCAGTCATATCCATCATTTATATCTAATTGTTTTTTTGAACTAAGAATCGGTTAAAAAACTTAGCCATATTTATTAAAGCGTGAAGTAAATCTATTTTTATGAAAAAAATTATAAGAAAAAGTGAGATAATTATTCGATTGTAAAACTTATAATTATTGTAGGAGAAAAGTGAGAAATAATATCTACAAATAGTATCTTTTGCATTTGTAATATAGAAGATAGTAATTTGAAAGAGTTGTTTTTGCAGGCGGGTTATTATAATGACGAAGGCATAATATTTTACAACCTTTGAACGATTTATATTTAACCCTAAAGCAGAATTAAAAGAATTTATGCCGCTGAAGCGAGCCCCTTTAAAAAACATACATAAAATAGCAATTTTAAGAGCCAATGCACTGGGCGATTTTATTGTTACATTACCTGCTTTATCTGCCATTCGTTCTACTTATCCAAATGCTGAAATTGTTCTTCTTGCCAAACAATGGCATAAAGAATTTTTGGTTCCAGGTCGCACTGCTGTTGATCGTGTTATCGAAATACCGGTGAAAAAAGGAATCAGAAATGAAGCGGGTAAGACTGAAGTTGCAAGTGAAGTACAGGCTTTTATTGATGAAATAA
>Ga0115844_100241_pt1 | contig 14286 bp, 14 predicted proteins | sample InSIn1gowninarea_FD_83858 | JGI IMG/M metagenome (GOLD analysis project Ga0115844, IMG submission 83858) | reverse complement strand
TAGCAAAATTGATAATATTAGTTTCTTTGACCAAGCTAGTGAAAAATGAATAATATAGATCACAAATCATTGAAACATTAAATATAGATGAAGGAGAGGATGTTGTGAATTTGAATAATGATAAGCCTGAGTTATTGTTTGGTCCTAAAGTAAATGGCATACATCAACAAGGGGGTATCCCTCCTTTCTACATTAGCTTGAATGTTCATGATAAAATCTTACATAATGCTATGCTAGACTCAGGGGCATCCCATAACTTAATGCCAAAAGAAATCATGGAGAGACCAAACTTAGATATCATCAGATCATACAAGGACCTCTTTTCTTTTGATTCTAGCCAAGTCAATTGCCTTGGCCTGATTAATGATTTGTGTGTGACTGTAGTCCAGTGCACAGCAAAGAGTATTGTCACGGACATAGTAGTTGTTAATATCCCACCGAAGTATGGAATGTTGTTATCTCTATCATGGGGAGCAAAATTGTAGTGATCTTTACAGTTAGATATGTCACATGCCACCATCTCTATTTTTGGTCAACAAAGGAAACTTTACAGCTTGATGAAATACATGGTGGGTACTGCAGAAAAACCACAGAATTTCCCTATATACTCTGTGCATTCTGATATGGACTCTTTTATCTTGTACAATTCAGAACATGACAAAAATGAAATCACAGTTGTAGAAGAAAAATACAAAGCTCCTGATAGTGAAAACATTTTTCATGAGTCCCTATGACATTTAGATTTTGATGGCTCTATGAATATATTGGGAGAAGGTGCAGGAGTGTGGATTCACAACATGGAAAATAATCATTCTGAAGGTCATGCATTTAGATTAAACATTAAATGCACAAACATGGCAGAATATGAAGCTCTAATCTTAGGAATACAAATGGTTAGAAAACTTGGAGCCAAGAGAGTTTCTATAATGGGAGACTCAAAATTGATTATTAAACAAATCAAAGGTGAATACTCTATAAATAATCCCAGACTTAGCCAACATAGAGAAATTGTCCTAGATTTGGTTAAAGACCTTCTAGAAACTGATTTTTCTACCATTCCTAGGAAACAGAATATGCAAGCTCACAGTCTGCCCACTTTTGCTAGTACCTACAAATTTCCTTTTCAGCCCAACCACTAGTACACTGTAGAAGTGAGACATAGGCCTGTTATACTTGACAATTTGAAATATTGGCAGATTTTCTCACAAGATTCCCAAATTTATGATTTCATGAATGCTGAAGGAGAGTTTCAAAACTATAATATAGATACAGATTGTACAATAGATAATAACATAAATAGTGAGATAGATGTAAATGCTTTAGATATTGGTAAACCCACTAATTTCACTAAAGTAGAAATAGATAACTTAGAAAAAGAAATAGAAGAAATAATGAATGATGATCCTGAAATTCTAAACCTTAAAAATAACTTTTTGCCTAAGGGATTAGTCCCATTAGAATATTCCTTTGATTCAAACGATGTAGCTATGAAACCAAAAATGGAGCCTTTAATAGCAGATATAGAAGAATGTAACGTAATAACTAAAGAAAAACCCAATCATATCAAAATATCAAAAGCCTTACCTCTAGATGAAAAGATTAAATACATGAGTCTATTCAAAGAGTTTCAAGATGTCTTTGCCTGGAGTTATGAAAACCTTAAGTCTTATGACACCAGCATAATTCAACATAAGATACCTATCAAAGAAGATCATAAACCCTTTAAACAAAAGCTTAGGAGAATTAATCCAATTCTTATGCCACTCATTGAAAAGGAAATAAAAAGGATGTATGATGCCCAAATCATAGCTCCCATTAGATATTTAGTTTGGGTCTCTAATTTGGTCACTACTAGGAAGAAAACAAGACAAACCAGACTTTGTGTTGATTTCATAAACTTGAACAAAGTCTCATTAAAATACAATTATCCTCTCCCAAAAATGGACCACATTCTTCATAGGGTAGTAGGCTCATCTATAATTTCATTGCTTAATGGATTTTCTGGATACAACCAAATATCAGTTCAACCAGAGGACCAAGCAAAGACTGCAATTACTACTCCTCGGGGTACTTTCATGTATTTGAGGATGCCTTTTGGACTGATGAATGTAGGAGAAACATTCTAGAGATCTATAGATATAGCCTTTGCCAAAATAAATCCATGACTTTCTAGTTGTTTACCTTGATGACATCACAGTCTTTTCTAAATTAGATAACGAACATCTAGACCACCTAAGAAGAGTTTTCATTAAATGTAGAAAATTTGGTATTTCCTTAAATCCCAAAAAGACACTCTTTGGTCTAGAAGAAGATAAACTCTTAGGACACATAATATCCAAATATGGAATTAGAATAGATCCAACTAGAATAGTGGCTACCTTGACCATCAGTGATCCTAGAAACATCAAAGAATTATAGTCATTTTTAGGCAAAATAAATTTTCTTAGGAGATTCATTTCAAACTTAGCAGAATTAATTAGAGAACTAAATAACATTTTAAGGAAAGATTTAGCACTTAAGTGGATAGTAGAGGCTAAACAGTATTTTGAGGCCATTAAAGAAGCCCTTACCAAAACTCCAGTCCTCATAAGTTCTAATTTCCAAAAAGACTTTATAATTTTTTCTTTTGCTTTAGAACATACTATTGCAGTAGTCTTGTTTCAAAATAATGATCAAGGATATGAGAAACCTACATTTTTCAGTAAATCTTTAAGAGATGCCACACTAAAGTACAACATAATGGAAAAACAAGCACTAGCTTTAGTGAAAGCTATTAAAGATTTCAAATTATACATCTTTTATTCACACATCATTGCTTATGATCCAAATTCAGTAGTAAAGGACATTCTAACATAGAATGGGCTTGAAGGAAAGAGAGGTAAATGGATTGCCACTATTTTGGAATATGACATGGAAATAAAGCCTACAAAACTTATCAAAGGCCAAGATTTAGCTAAACTCATGGCTGAATAGAACTATAAAGCCTTAGATATAAATTTCATTGGTGCCCTAGATGATTAGGAAGAGATGGTGACTCCATATATTAGTGAAACTATTACATATTCACCTTGGTATGCAGATATCATATTTTTTTTACTAAACTTACAAGCTTTTCCTGGTTTATCTTCAACTAAAGCTAGATTTTTGAAAATGAAATCAATGAAATATTGTATCATAAATAATGCTTTATTTTGGAAAGATAATGGTGGCATTCTATTAAATTGCTTATTAAAAGATGAAGTTGAAAAAGTTATGCAAGAATTTCATGTAGGAGATTATGGAGGACACCTATATTGGAAAACAACTGCTGACAAGAGTCTAACGACAGGTTTTTACTGGCCCACCCTTTTTGCAGATGTCAAGAAACAAGTGACCTCATGTCATAAGTGGCAGATATTTGAGGGCAAAAGGAATATTTTACCTTTACCTCTCAAACCCATCTCCACACAAATGCAATTTCAACAATGGGGTTTAGACTTCATTGGGGAAATTCACCCATCCTCGTCAACATAACATAAATGGATTTTGACAGTCACTGATTACTTTACTAAATGGATAGAAGCCATCCCTTCTAGACAAGCCATAGAATCTATCATTGTATCATTCCTTGAAAACAATATCCTTTCAAGATTTGGATGCCCCCAAAAGCTCATTACTGATAATGCAATTGCTTTCAAATCTAAGAAAATGGTAGACTTTTGTATCAAATATCACAGTATCCTTGGCCATTCCACTACCTATTACCCTCAAGGTAATGGACTTGCAGAATCCTCAAACAAAAGCCTTGTTAATATCATCAAGAAACTACTGGAAGACAACAAGAAGACATGGAACAAAAAGTTGGTAAATGCCTTATGGGCAGACAGACTAACTACCAAAAGTTCCATTTGTACATCTCCTTATCAGTTAGTATATGGAATGGATGTTTTTTTTCCATCCTCTTTAGGAGTGCCAATGATGAAGATCATTCAAGAGTTGCAAGTAGAACTAAATGATATCCAAAGGAGGATAAATCAGACAATACACTTGCAGCAAACCAGAGAAGAAGTCTATGTCAAATCACAAGTGATCAAGGATAAAATCAAAAATATTTTTGACAAGAAGACTAAAGCTGATGATTTTTACATAGGTGATAAAGTTCTCAAATGGGATTCTAGAAGAGAAGAGAAAGGTAAACATGGCAAATTTGATTTCCTATGGCAAGGCCCTTATATTATTTATGGTTATAGAGGTAACAATGCATTTTTCTTAAGAGAGTTAGATGGAACAGATCTATCAGGAGGACCTGTCAATGGTAGAATGTTGAAGCACTACTTATCTAGAGATTAACACTAGTTCATTTTACTTTGCTCATTGTACATAGCATTGCAGAGTTTAGATTGGATTGGATAATGACCTTTTAAAAGTTGAAGCCCAGATAGGAGGCCCTAAGCTTTGAAGGGTTCACCATCATGTGTATGAATAAAGCAGAATCACAAAAGAGCAGTTTACAAGCTAACTACAGTCATAGTTTCAAAGGCTACTAATCTTGAAGTTCTTAAGATTTCACCATGAAATGCCATCCCCATGTGGAGCCACTGTTAGGGTCCTATAATAATAGGACTCATAATTTTGAATTAGCTATGGTTAGTCTGGTAATATTGTACATACTTTTTCTTTCTGCAAAATGTTTTCCATATTGAAAATTAAAAAATGTAAAGAGGGTATGTCCTAAAAGAATAATCAAAGGACAAAAACAAAGAGAAAAATATCAAAAAGTGAAAAATATGAACACCAGAAAAGAAATAAAAATAGATCATGAAAGTGTGCAAACTCAAATGCCACTACTTTTTACTTTACTATGTAAAATAAGATTATGTGCAGCTTGTCAGAAATGCCACAATCCATGATGGTCAAATAGCTTAATCTTGACTCATTCATGCTTTAAATTTCACATTAATAGATAGAGAATAGAGATCTAGCCAAACTGTTTAACCTTGGCAGATCAGTGGTTAGGTAGAGAATAAAAATGAGCTCATCAGTTTAATCTGAGCCATTGGAAGTTATAAGGTTAGAATTAGATAGTGTGCTTATCAAAACAAAAGGAAATAAAGGGTCAACAAGCTCGAATGCAGCCATTGAAATGAAGAAAAAATGTTAGGGTAAATAAAGGGCACATAGAAGAGTTTTTCAAATGCACAAGGTTGTTAAGTCAAAAGCACATTTATCATGCTTAATCCTATTTTTCATGTGCAGGAGGAATTGTGAGAAAGAAAACATGTTTACCAAGTTTGTTTACTAATTTCCCCTCATTTCACTATACCCCCACATACTTATTTGCTAATTTCCCCATTATCCCTTCATTTCTTATAAAATACCCTTTTTCCCTTCATTTTGACCTTTACCCCTTAGTTTCACACATTTCCCTAGAAATTACCCTTCAAAAATCATCCCCCTTCCTAAAAACCCCCTTTCCCTAGTGTGAAACACATTCCCCATTAGTGAGAAATCAAAGTTTCAATTAATGTATTCTCTACATCAACTATAGTACTGTCCATGTATACCAAAGTGTTTTCCAACCATTCTGATTGGTTGGCAAATCTATCTATGTCTGACCTAGGATGATGAATGAAAGGGCCTAATCTGACCTTGAGCCTTAGCTTATTTATGACTCCTTAGGGGTCATATTACTGTAGTTTCCATAGCTGAACTAAAACCTTATTCCTTTCATTTCTCATGAGATGTTCAAAGGCCCACAAATCTTTTCATCAGTACATCATGAAGAAGGGGGACCTTCAAGCCATGAAAAGGTCAAAGAGATTGAAACTGTTGGAGTGCCAGTGTTTGTGACATATAATAGGGGTACTAGGAAACTTTTTGCTGCTACTAGGCGAGTATTATCTCCACAAGGTGTGGAAGGGGTCTCGCCTTCTTCTTCAGGCCACAAGAAAATGATATCTCTACAAGGTGTGGAAGGGGCTTTTCCTTCTTCTTCAGAAAAAAAAAAAAAGTACAGGTTAAGCATCAAAGAAAGGGCAAGGAAAAGTTGCAAGAAAAAGATCTTGGTGATGAGCAGGAAAGAGATTTTGATCCTGTTGAGCATGAGGAGCCACATCAGCACTTTACTCGTCATGGAGTTGACATTATTGACTTGGAAGCTCAGGATCTGAAGACTGTCAAAGACATGGTCATAAAGGAACAAGAAGCTAAAATACAATCCTTGTCAGATGACTTAGAGAGAATTAAGTTCATCATCAGATATTTAGAGCAGGAAAACAAACAATTGAGCGACAAGCAAATCCTCATGGAGCTGCAAATGATCAAAGAAAACAGGCAAAAGGTCAAGGAGGCTCATGTCAATTTGACTTCAATTAAGCAAGAAATTGAGAATGATAGGGAAAATTGGCTTGAGAGGGTCAACATACACCTTAAGGGGCTAATTGAGAAGGCCAACAGGGACAAGAAGATGCTTCGTCACATGGCCTACCATTATTTGACCCGAAACAAAATCTGTAACATAAGGATCAAGAAACTTAAAGCTAGGTTGAGGAAGGCTTTAAAGAGAAAAAGAAGCAAGATAAGTTGAAGATATTAGCTAAAGCCTCACTAGCCCATCAAATCAACAGATGGTGGTGTCCCATGCCAAATCTGGGCAAGTTTTGATGATTTTTTGTCTTTTTCAAATTTTGAAAATTTGAAAACGGGAAATTGGCCCAGAAGCACGCTGCACTTTTCCCTGAAGCACTTATTGGAGGAAAATTTTATATATTTCAATTCAGCATGATGAGATCATTCATCCCTGAAAATTTCAGCAATTTTGGAGCAAAACTAGCTCACCAAAAAGTCCAAAAACTATCAAAAAATGACCTCTCTGCCTCTTTTTTGACACACAAAAGAAGCCTTGGGAGATTTCAGTTTTTAGGGCGGAAATAACCTCCAAATGAAAAAATTCAAGATGTTCCAGAAATAGACAAGAAGAGCCTTCCAATGAGATATCTTGGGCTCAATTTGGCTAAGGAGAAGGCCTCCAAAAGTGGTGGAAAGTGGTGTTGTGCTTTTGGCTCATGACGCTGCGTTTTTGACCAGTTTGCCAGAAAATCCAATTTTCGCCTATTTTCACTATAAATTGACTTTCTCTCTCTTCGTGGATGATTTTATGATTGTAATTAATGACTTGGAATGTAAATGTAGTAGTGAAATGATCTTAGAGGGTAGATTCATCAGTTTGAGGTGGTTTTGGGGTCAATGAATCAGTTTCCATGCTTTTAGAGGCAAGTTGTTCCACTGCCTATATTTTTGTTCCCTGCTTGGAAATGGTTGTAACAACTCCGTTTCTCTTGGTTTCGACCCCTGATGGCTAGCATAGGTGGTTTTATGTCTATATTATGTATTTTTTCTGTCATTAGCAAAGGTTGGACTCTTTTAGATGCTCTGAGCTATATTGTACACCTTTATCAGCAGTTTGGCAAGGAAATAAACCAGGATTTGCAGCTATCTTTATGGGATACTTGTGGTATGGTGTTTTTGCATAGTTTCTTCTTTTGTTATCAGTTTTTCTCATGTTTTATGTATGCCACAATCTAATTCATTGCTTCTACCTTAATGATATCAAGATAGATAGGTAGAATTCATTGTTTACAGTGCTCTGCCTTGGGAGACCATTCAGTTCTTTATGTTTTCTACTGTTTGAGAAGGATACATGATATTTGCATGCCCTCCTTAGATCCTCACCAATATTATACCTATCATCTCACTCAATTTCAAGTGCCAAAGCACCTACCTACCTCGCCCCATAGAACACCCTGCACCTTGACTTGATTTCCCGGACCCAAAACTGCCTGGCTCCATTTGGTCTAGCAACAAAACCAACAAAATCAATCAAAAAACCCTAGAGCTACTATACCTAGCCTAAAATCCATATTTGATCCAGTCATCTTGACTGAGATTCACAAGGACAGAGCCCTCTCCCGACCTGGTAGGGCTAGCTAGCAGGTTAAGCTTGGTTTGTGGTTATCCTAGGATTGCCTTCCTTCAGCCTGAGGTCAATCTAGGGTCTAACAGATACAATGGTGGAAAGGAGAAAAGTCCCATCAGCTTCAGGAGAAACTCACCAGCCCTCAACATCAAATACTCAACTTATTGAGAGACAGCTCAGCGTTGAGGTCTCTTCATTCACCAAGCCTTTGGATAAAGAGAAGGATATCAAGGACATATATAAAGAAATTAAGTTGAGGAATGAGAAGTTGAAGGATGAGACTTATGCTCAATACTTCAAGTAGACACCTACAAATCAAAACAAGTTGATGTCAGCCTTTGACATCAAAACAGGAAAAATGCAGATGTCATTCATGCAACCTATAGTCCAGCAAACAAAAACATCAACTGACTACAGGAAAACATATTTTGAGGTTTTGGCCAGGGATGTTCATCCCATTGACCAAATTGAGTTTCATAAGCAGGCAGGTGAGATGATCTATTCCACCTTGACAGGTAAAGCTATGACTGGACATAAGCTGCAAAGTTCATTGGACAATATCATTGCACTAAACAAGCTGGAAAAGGCCTCCTCACAGACCAAGGAAAACATAATCAAGTCACTAGAAGACTTGGTCACTGTGATGGGACATGATCCTAATGACATCAAGGCTACTGAGAAGTTGATAAAGAAAAAGAATGAGGGCATTGCTGCTCTCAAAAAACAACTGAAACTTCCTCATTCAGAGCATCCATGGAAAAAAGAGGTCCTTGAGAGCCAAACACATCAGGAGGAAATGATGGACCTTGTTTTACAATTGAATGATCAGTTGAAAGAGATGGAAAAGGAGTTGGACATATTGATACAGTTGAAACATGTCATCCTTGAGACTGGCCCTGCCACTGTCATTCCAACAGTTACCACACCAGTACCATCCACCTTGGCATCTTCATTGGCTCCTACAACTCCACTGGTTACAACCCTCCCAGCGTCCACAGCATCTACATCAGCAACAAGTTCGACATCAACAGCAACTCAGCCAGGTGATGAGGCTAGTAAATTAGTCAAGGCAATGGAAGATATGTCCATTCATACCACACAAATAAACAAGCTTAAGGAAAATATAACTAGTCTAAAGAATGATAACAAGATTTCACAGATTATGCACAAAGAAGAAGTACAAAAATCAACCAGGATGAATGAGAGGATAAAGAGTTTAGAGAAAGAGCTAACGTTAAAGGAGCCACTTGGCCAAGCTAAGGAACAATTATGGGACAATATCATTGAATCTGTCAATGACATTTGGCCATCCATTCAAGTAATTTTTTAACAAAGTGACTTAGTGAAAGAAGCTACAGAATCCATTCAGAGGGTTAAGGCTGAACTGGGAGACATGCCAGAAGAAGCTACTAGAATCATCCATTTCCTGAACTCCAAAAACAAATATGAATTGTAGGAATTGGACATAGCTGACAGGAAAGGTACAATATTGGAGGTTAAGAAGGTGCTCACCAAGAGAAATTTGATGTTAAACCTTGAGGAAAAATGCCAAACCATGCAACTGGCTATAGACAGGTTCATGGTAAAGTTTGATGTTTTGAGGTAGAAGGGTCTGCCCAATCCCTTGGTGATAAATGATAAATTAATGCCAGAGGAGGATTACAACAAGAGAATAAGAGAGGTAGCAAAGGATTAAGTAAATACTTCCTCTATGAAGGGGATGCCTACTGAAAAGGTCCTATATCAGACCTTTGAGAACTTGTTTTACCTCTAGCATGAGGTAAAACACCTTTTTGTAAATAAATCCACTTTTACCAAGTACACAGAGGCAGATGAAATCTATAGGAAAATGGTAAATATCCAATTACCAGATGCAGACACATGGGAGAAATTAAATGACTTGCTATAAAAATACACAGTCAAAATGTAAAATGTATAGTAAGGGTGAAAACAACACAGTAAAAGGAAAATGATAGATCAATCAGGGAAAAGAGTATTAGTTGAAAGTGTATCAATTGAAAGGTCAAAGTACAAAGAAGAGCCAACGTGAAGACCAACAGCAAGGTAGAGAATAAAAAGCAAAATATCAGAGCATAAAAACAACACAATCTAATAAACAGGCACAACATATAGCAGTTTAACATCTGTCTCTATCTTCTTGCATAAATATATTTCTTTCTCCTAGATTAATTCCCAAGACAATTTGGGATATTTTGTAAATTAGAGTTGTATAAATACTTCATAATTCGAAGTATTAAGTGTGTATTGCTATACATTTGTAGACTTGTATTAATCATAAACCTGAGGGTTATTGTACCAATTTTTCAATTCAACAAACTGTACTGAGTAATAAAGAGATTTCATTACAGGATTCATGTGTTGAGCTCTTTCAATGAAGTATTTTCTTTGTCAAATTTGTTATTTTCTTATGTATCTCACAAACTTAAATGTTATCTAAAGTGAATGAATTAACTGGAAATTTATTTCATAATTTTTTTAAGTACACTGTGTCTTGAACAGTTAATAATTTTTATGTTTTCTTTTAAAATCCGGATTTGAGAATCTGTTGAGGCCTCGAAAATCATTGCCTCAACATGGGGGAAAACCATCCAGTCTTGACCTTTATTGGCAGCTCCCTTTCCGTTTGGAGTAGTGGCTCTGACTAGGGATAATGGAACCAGTTTCCCAATCTGTTTAATGCTTGTGCTAAATGGGTTGATATGTGATGTTTTTAGAGTAATGTTTAAGCTAACGTTAATTTAGTCTAAACTAATCAATCAAAAATGAATTTAACATTTAATTTCTAAAAACTATCTAACCATAATATATTCATGATAAACTTGATATATGTGATCTATAATAATTTCTAAAAGCAATTAGTAATAAAGATCATTCAATTACGATTAGAAGTGAATCCGTTTTAACAATAATCGTTTCGTATAAAAAGTTAGATGAAACGATTGTGAGAAATATATCGCATAAAGAGTTATTCATATATTCAACATAAAATAAAGATCATCATCATATAGAAGTGCAATAATGATAATCAAAATTCATACTTTCATACATAAATAATTCGAAAAAAGAAACGATTGCTTAATACACAAGTAAAAAGGATTACGAGATAAAAGTAACATTTATAATGCATCCTACTCATGTGTTTCAACAATATTGATCTATCTTCAATCCATTCAACATCGTCTAAGAGTACAAAAGTGAAATTTCAATAGAAAATGCTAAGTCAGATAAAAATAAATCATGTTCCATATATTTCACCAAAACTTCCTCAAAGGGACAGAAGTGCATGTTTTGAAGAGAGTTTCTGATAAAATTCTGGACCCCTCTTTAAATGCATGAGAGGGTTTTAAATACTAAAACTATAGAACTAAAAACAGATTATTACAAAAATAGTTGAGGAGGTTTAAATGACCTGCCTCAATTTACGAAAAAATAAAATCAAAATTCAAGTAAACAGGGTGACTAACTATGTTGCATTCGATCCTTCAGATTGCAAATATCCACCATAGGCATTAGCTGTGTAAGCCGGCTGACTTCAGCTTTCAATTGTCCATCAAATATGGCATCGGTCAGTGCTGGTGCCATTTTCTCGGAGGAAGTGGTTAGGAATCGCAGGGTCATATATTGGCTGTGAGGCTTGACCAAATGTTGCCAATATGCCTCCCAGTCTAGCCCGGTTGTTTGCCTTATCACTTCCGCTTTTTCTTCAACTACCTGTTTCCATTGTTGTTCAAGTTGTTTCACATCTGGAAGGAACCCTAGAATGGACTCTGCCACTTGATTGGCACCATGCAAATTTTCATTAATATTTTCTATGATAATGTTTTCTAATGTTTGTTGTTGCTACATCTATTTTTGCCTATTCTGCTTCTTTAAGCTGAGAATCCTAGCCTGCAAACAGAATTTCCTTATGTGATTCTTCAAGCTTGGGCAGGTCAGCTTTTCTCCCCTCCTCTTTATTTTTCCAAGCGATGAAATCAGAGACCTTTTTAAAGATCTCATCATATTCAAGTTGCATTTCCACAACTTGACTTGTCAATTTATCACTTTTTTCATAATGAGATTTCCGGTATGAAATCTTCTGGCATAGTAATTCTTTCTGATGTGTCAACTAGGTATTAAGTCCGAGTGCTACGATAATAAACTAATCAATTTTTGGATCGTCTTTATGTAGATCAGTTATTGCGTGCACCTGTGCTTCCTTCTTGACTAAGCTGATTCGATGTTCTATTTGCATCTGTTCAAATTCTTGTTGAAGCTTGGCCAACTGTATCTCTGCCCGTTGGTCGGATTTGACTTGCCATAATTGTTTCTCAAGTGAAGTTATTTTATTTTCCTTTTCTCTAAGCATCATTTGGACTTCTATTGCTTTTTCTATGGTTGTTGTAGCATAAGCACCTGCAAACTGTGAGAGTCTAGTTAGGTTGGCGGATGGATCAACGGGCGAGTCCTTCCATAGAACATCCATTAATTCATTTTCGAGGGTAGTAGCAGCTACGGAGTCCAATTTTATTTTCGTTCTTTTCCTTTTCACCATGGCCTTATGTTGTGGGCTATAGAATACATCCATAGGGGGTATTTCTTCAATTCTCATAATTATTTCGGAGGTGGGGGTAACAGGGATATGTTCTACTTCTTGTTCATTTGCAGTTTCTTCCACTATAATTTCCAGAGTTGTTTTCTATTGTGGAGTTTGTAACTCTGGCACCTGTTCCTCTATATTGAGAGTTTTTTTAAAATTATCCCACTCTGCCTCTAATTCAATCACCGTGGTTTTTATTGGTTGTGCAAAGCTAGTTGGGATTTCAACCTACTTGCTAGCTAAAGCTTCTTCAGCTATCTTTTGTGTAGATTGGGTCGTATCCTCAATGCTTTTTCTTTTGCCATTTTGTGATGTCTATCATGATTCCCTCATAGATTTTTCTTGAGACTCTGCTCCAGAATCGGATTTGGAATTTTCTTTAGAGTCACCTTCTGTAGTCACACTGGGAGTAGGATCCCTTATTGGTTCAATTAATAATTGGTCCAACGGGACCATTTCCAACCTTCTTTCTCTGTAACTGTAAAACTTTTCTAGATCTTCATGGTCAAAAAGTAGTTGGGCCATATGCTTCGCCTCTGAAAAGGTGTTTTTTGCAAAAAGATATCATCAAAAATATCCTCCTCATTAGTGAATACTTTTATTTTCACCAAAGTGGTGAAATTCTTGACAGTGCCAAACGGGTCATACTGTCGTCGAGGGAATTTGGGTAATTGCAGAGATAGCATGTTCTCTACTTCTTTGAATGCATGTCCCAGGTCGTGTAGTGCAAATGATCCTCACTGTATATGGAATGCAAGCTAAATGGCCTTCTTTGACTCTTTCAGTGTATGGCTCATTCCTCCCTCACTAGCTGTCTGGTAGGCTATCTCCCTAGCCATCAATTTATCCGGAACATAGTATGGGAGTATGTGGGGGGAGGTGATGCTACCAAAAACTCTGATATATGTAAATGTTTCCTCCCCAAACCATCTGGCCACTGGGAGGATGTAAACTTCATCTTCCTGGGAAAACCTAGGGGTGTTTTGATTATAAAGCCGCTTGTGAATAGGGAGCATAACTCCATGGAAAATCTTGAAAAAATGTGGTTGAAAATTGGATTCCCACATGACCTTGTGGTACACGTGAATGGGTAGTGGATTTCGAATAGTCCATTTCCATCCCATAATGGGGAACGTTGAACTAAAACAAATAGCATCCATAGCATAGGCGCTCATAAAAATTGGAGGGTAAACCCTCGAAGCAATACTTCTTCTCCTTCTCTACTCGATAATTGTTTTTGCTAAATTGTTTGAAAAGATTTGGGCCCAATTCATTATAGTTGTGTTAATGACTGTGTCTATTAACGACAACCACTCTGGGGATAACTTAGTACTATTAGGTCTTCCAAATAGCCTACATAACATAGTTGCAGCAAAACTATAAAGGGGACAAATAGATGCAATAGTGTACATACCATTGTTGTCTTTCTTGATTTTCTCTTCATTATTCGACTAAGCGTGGGTGCAATCCGCTGGGTCACTGTTCTCTTTAGAAAACTTCTCTACGAATTGCTTGTTGTAGATGACTAGTGGCTCTGGTAGGTGGTACATAAGCCATAGGTTGTCAAGGGTAAAAGATCCGATGACCCCTTGGTTTCTTGTCCTGAATTCTCTGTTAGACCCTAGATTGACCTCAGGCTGAAGGAAGGCAATCCTAGGATAACCACAAACCAAGCTTAACCTGCTAGCTAGCCCTACCAGGTCGGGAGAGGGCTCTGTCCTTGTGAATCTCA
>Ga0115844_100240_pt1 | contig 14291 bp, 16 predicted proteins | sample InSIn1gowninarea_FD_83858 | JGI IMG/M metagenome (GOLD analysis project Ga0115844, IMG submission 83858) | reverse complement strand
ATGAGGTGGAATCACTATTTGAAGGGTTGAGGTGGTTGGCCTCTGGAAGCCCTGGATGGTTTTGTATTGATGTGTTTTATGAGATCCCACATTTATTGTTGGAATATGGCATGGGGGTGAATGGATGAAGAGAGATTTTGCTTAGCCATTCTATGGTCAGTTGGAACGTGGAAGTCCCATCCTGTGTTTGGATTTTTCATCATCAATATGAGGTTATTTCTCCTTGTAATTCTATGAGTATTATATTGCTTATATGTGGTTTATATGGTTGTGATTTCATTGGTATTTATGTTGCTATTATGTTGGTTATATATATGTTTGATGGCAGTAGCTATGTATGGCTCTCATCATGTTCTTACTTGTATATGAATGAAAAATGTATCTATGACCTAATGGGTGAAATGGCAATTGATGTGTTGAGGCATCAATGACTCTTAGTGATTCCCAGCTAAATATGAGACCCCTATGCTCAAATCTGTTATTTTCACCTGTATATTACATATTTGTGATATCTTTGACGAAATGTGTGTCATGGCTAGTAGGGGTCCAATCAAGGTCTTAATCAAGTAATTTCATTTGTACTATCATTTACCTATTATCTTACTGTTATGAAGGTGTCATTCAATTCTAGGCAGTGACCTGGGCTCTGGGCCTAAAAAAGTGGCTCAAATCTCAAGGATGCTAGCACAATACTAAGAAAAATAGTCCCTGGACATTGGCATGCCTATAGCATGGGAGCATCCAGAGCCTCCTCGATGCTGGCAGGCCTATAGCAAGGGAGTGTTTGAGGTTAAGTGGTCCAAAATCTCAATGGGACCCAGGTGCTGGTTGGTAGAAAGGTTGGGATGATTCCTGAGGATTCTAATGCTGATGTTCAAGGTTTGTATGGTGTGTTTCCATTGGTTCCACTTACTTAACATGACTGAGGAGGTCAAATCATATCATAGTGGCCTCTCATCACATTTTTACCCCAGCTGGCCAGTTGCTTGGGTAGATATTGGAGGAGGGTGTTACAAAGTGGTATCAGAGCATAGTTCACCCCTCATACTAGATGGGTTATGTTTTGGTCATGCATGCATGTCGGTTTCATGTGTGTCTCTTATGCTTTCATTCCATGTGCTTGTTGCATTTTCTTGATGTTGATCGTGGTTGTAGCGATGTCATCATGTGGAGGTTGATGTTGTTATTATGGAGTGCATCGTCATAAGTATATGACTGGTTACATGTTGTTATATGTCGCTTACATATATCATTTTATATTTTTTGTTACATCCTTGTATGCTTGGTTACATGTATCATTCTTGTAGGTTGGGCTACAAGTACTGTTCTTTTATGCTTGATTACATGTGTTTATGAATGTGTGTGGTTGGTTATCCATTTCTTATGCATGTTAATGTTTGCATGTGGTCAAGTGTACAGTGATGTAGTGGTTGTTGTCATGCATGAGGTCGTGGTATGCGTTGTTGATAGGGCCATGGATTCATGACTGGACCCTAGCTAGAATGATGGTTGCATGGATATATGCTTATGTGTTATGTTTATGTATGTTGTCATGATTATGTTATACATGTATCATGCTAATTTTTTGATCTTGCAGACAAGGTATCCTCCCTAAGTTATACTAAGGTATGTTGGTTTGTTGTGATTTGGTTTAGTCGACATGATATACCTTCCGGGAATAAATATCAAATGGATAGAAAAATGGTATACTACAAAGACTCTCCCTGTGAATCAGATGAGCAGTATAGTGTTGGGAATTCTTCTGATTTGGCAGATAGATTGAGGAGCTTAAAGGAAGAAAGAAGGAGTTGTAAGGTAGATAATGACAAAATCATGCAGGTGCAGGAGAAATAAGTAGAGGTAAATGTAGTGATACTTCAGAGCTTGTCATATTTGCAGCGACAGGGACTGCAAAACCATCATCAAATTGGTCTCTATCCCAGCCTTTCAGGGCTCTAGAGCATTTGTTCCAACCAAGGCTTAAGGACTAGTAACTCAACCCATAGCTCCTGTCGGGCTCTAGAGAATTTGTCCAACCAAGGCTCTAGGACTAGTAACTCAACCCACCAAGGGCTCTTGAGTGTTTATCTAACCAAGGCTACATGACTAGTAACTCAACCAAGCTGTTACAGGGCTCCAGAGTGTTTATCTAACCAAGGCTCTAGGAACTAGTAAGTCAACCCAGGCTAAGGAAACATGAGAACCAACAAAAAAAAAAGGAAAGAAATAAACCCACAATCTCCATGGACATCCAGGAAATAACAAGGCTAGGCAATCCATTGTCAATCCAGGCTATCCTCCATGCCAATGACAAATCATGACCAATAATCCACATGTATAGGCCATGCGTGCCAAAAATAGTGAATAAAACATACATGAAACTCAGTACTTGCAAGAAAATCCCGCTGTCACTGCTGATCCTGATCTCCTCTTGCACTTTCCTACTCCTCCTTCTCCTTCTTGCTCCAAAAATCAAAGTATGCCACACCCTCCAAGAGTGCTCCAAGAAAACTCTAAGTATCCAAGAGTATGAGAGAGAGGGATAATAATGAGAGAGATCCAAAATTGAACTGACAAAAGGTTACCAACTGATCCTCATAAGCCTTTTTATGAATGAGGCCTCTATTTTCTTCATTTTCCGTTATTTTCATCCAATTTCCTCCTCACACGAAACCTGTGACCTTTCACCTCCATTTTCTCCTAATTTCCATTATTTTCATAAATAAAAGTGCCAAAAATTCCATTTTGCCTTTCCAAAGCCTTAGCCATTACCTTTGCCAATTTCCTTAGCCATTAAACAACCAAAAGTGATCCCCATCATTATGTTTTTGCCCAACATTCATCTTGGTATAAGTGTCCCATCAATCGTGGTTATTATTTTTCCTTTATTAGCTTTTATTACATGGAATTTTCATCAAGGTTATTGCAAAAATCATGTAAGATATATAAGCAAAGAGAGTGGTCATATGGATATGAATAAAATGAAGATAGAGCAGTATAAAATGAAGGAGCCGGCGTGTGTGATGTGTGAACACCCTAAGGGCTTTGGTCCAAGTTGTGAAATCTTGTCATAGGTAGGTGTATTACCCTAGGAAGTTGTAATACCAAATGTTCATGCATACATGTCTCCCGGGAGCATGCATTGTTGTAAGGCCTTAAGATTTTTCTTAGGCATACATGTAGTGTAGTGGCACATGGAGTCATCAAGCCATGGAATGGATCACTTGGAGAGGTACTAGGGTGGCATGTGTACTGGTATCCTAACTTAAGGGGGGGAATGTGAGATCTCAGGTGAGATGGTTGTTGAACCATGTACATGAAAAACTTTCCTAGATAACTGGCATATACTTTTGGGTGTGGAGCCTGATTATCTTCTTTATTCATAGGTCTTTGTTTTAGCTGAATGTATACCCCAGGAAGATTGTACACCCCTCCATGCAGGGGGGTTATTCCCCCCTAGCTGGGGTGTCTGTGGGCCAGCTGGTCCTCGACAGGGATTGAGGGAAGTGCCCCCTAAGCTAAACATAGATGTAAAATTTCCTTGTAAAATATTGTAATTTCATAGTCAATATGGACCGTTCATTAGGCAGATGATCTGATGGTAGATTTTATGTTTAATTTAGGGTTTTTTTTCCCTAGAAGGAAACGCCTCATTATATATGAGGGAATTGTATTGAGGTTCTGTATATGTGTATTCTGAGTGAGAAAGAGAGAGGATATTGTGTGAGAGTGAAGAGGAAATTATAATGGATCGGTTGTAGGTTGTATTTCTTAATTTTGACAATGCTTATTTTCTTATTTCATTCTCTTAACCTCATTTAATAGTATTTTATTATGGTTTTGTATTCTCCATAATTCTTTTTTAATTCTTCCCTTGGCTTGTCCTTTTCCCACTTCCCTTTGGCACTCTTTCTTTTTTTTAATTCTTTAGCCTCCTTGATGAGTGCTTCATTAAGGTTTCCTATCTTAGACAACTCATCATCCTTCTTCTTGATCTCTTGTTTTTCTTTATCTAACTCATTTTGAATTTTATAAATTGTCTCCTTTATTGTATTCCTAATCCACTTAATTGACAATATTTCTTCAAATTTTTACATGTCATGTTTCCTCTAGTATCTTTATCAAAGATATTCCACCACTTATAAGCTTCACCCTAAAAATAAAATGATGCAAAACAAGGATTCAAGTCACTTTTCTTTATCATTTTCAACTATTTCATGGGATTAATTTCAATTTTATCTTTATATCCTATAAATGTAGGTATTGCTATCAATTCGTAAGTTATTTATAACCACAACCCTCAACTCCAAACCTCAATATATTATCAATAACTATATAATATAGTTATTATCCTTTTTCCAATATAATTGTGTATTTTATCTTTCTAATGGATTTTTCATTTTAACATGCCCCAACCACCCAACTGGTGGATATTACCTTTCAACTCTACTTATGATAGTGCACTTCATCAAGAATTCAACTCAACTCAGAAATCAATGAATATAGCATGTCCTTTTATTTACATTGGCACTTTTTACTAGTTGACTAGGAGGTTAGTATGTTATCAATCAACTACATTTGTGATCAACTATATGTTGACTACATATTGTGGATATAATGTCCACCAACTTCCTGTTGACGAGGTGCATGGGTTTACCATTTTTCAATCGCTTATTGACAATGTCCATGAGTTCAATTAGGTTTTTATTAACTATCAAATATATACATGGTCGACTTCCTACAGATAACCATGATTTTCATATGGTATAAATATGTTAGTCTAACAACATATAGAACAATACATTATTATTATAAAACACAAATGAAATATGTGCAACATAATAATTAAATTAACAATGATAATTAACAAGGCAATTACATCAAATAAGAAATACATGAAACACAAGGCTATATACTTCAAATGTTCCACCTAGCCATAAAACTCACTACTCCAAATCCCTCAACATTGGGTCATTCCCGAGATAGGGGCATAACTTCATAAAGGAAAAGGCTCACCTAGATCCAATTACAATCATACAAATGGTACCAAATAAGTATTAGGCTAGGTATCAACTCTAGCATCCTCCCTACCTACAACCCCACATCCCCTAGCTTGCACAACACAAGGTAGTACACCCTTTCTCTACCTCAGCAATCCATCAAGCTATGCCACTACTCTCCTTGGGCTTCTAGAAAATATTGGCCATGAAGTATCAACGTACTATAGCTTTGATATTTCCAATTGCCCTCAAGATTATTATAGACAACCCTTAGGCCTCACATTAGGAAATTCTACCCAATCATTTCCCCCAACAAGCTCCAACCTTACCCAAGATGAGAAAAGACAATTGACCATAAAATTCCACCATATAATTTAAGATAGGTTTATCAAGTTATATGACCATTAGTTATTCAAGCTCACTTAATATCAAGTTTGTAGTTTGAACCAACAATGAACTAGTGATGAACTAGGGATGGACTAGTAATGAACTGATAGGGTACTAGTGAGCATGATGGTCGAATTGGAATGTAATGATGGAAAGAATGAAAGGAACTCAAATTTTTTGTATGTGATATTTCCACCGATTTTCACATGAGGAACTCACCCACACAACTTGGGAACTCATAAATGCAACCTTGTCCCTTTAACCTTTTATACGTATGTTATAACATCAAGTGGTAACATAGGATTAGACCATTTTCATGACTTTGGGTTAAATTCATAAAGTGACTTTATGGATACTATATTAGTTTCATGGTTAGGAACCATGTCATGGTTAACCCCTTACCTTTCCCTCTTATGTAGTCTCAATGCCCCATGTCATGTGTCTAGCATGATCTAAAATAGTGTTGTGTTTTATTAACATGGGTGTGAGTTACATATCATATTATTAGGCTCATTAAACTTAATCACACAATAAATCTAGCCTTAAAACATATAAACATATGGATTCAAGTCACAAAAACAAGTATATGCACATGGGAAAGTAGGAAATTTGGCTCACCAACCTAATAGAAATATGTACAAATACAAAATGGGGGTAATTTTGGGGGTGTTACATTCCCCTAACCATTGTTTATACAGTATCATCAATGCATCATATACATATGTATAATTAAAATAAGTGTGAATGTGCCCCCCACATAGCCTCCTCCAACTGCCATGTTGCATCCTCATGGATATAGCAACTCCATGTTGATAGGATCACAAAGCATCGAGAGAAGTGGTGGTGTCTAAATACATCATTTCTTGATCCCACTGACTAGCAGGACAACTTACCATGGAGGCTTTTAGCCTTTAAATAGGCTACATTGAACATGAATATCATGGGAAAAAGCATGGGTCCCCATAAAACTGGAGCCTGAAAACCATCGGTAACTTGACCAAGTCAAATTTGACTAAACCACCCTAACAATCCCCCCTTAAACTTGACTTGAGGACATTGACCTAGCCCCAATACTTTTTTTTGAAGTCCATATAAAAAAAAAAATCATCTACTAGATTACATGGGTAACTCATTGTTGTATCTGTTAGAAAATTATATATTACATAGCAATGGAACACATAAAATATTACATAAATATAAACATAGAAAACACATAAAACAAGAGAGACACAAATATATGTGGTTCACCCAATTTGGGCTACGACCATGGAGAAACATCCAATCCTTCCTTTATATTATCCATCAAAATGAAGAGATACAACCTACAACCGATCCGTGTAATTTCCTCTTCGCTCTCACACAATCTCCTCTCTCTTTCTCGCTAAGAATACACAACCGCAACACAATTCCCTCATATATAATGAGGGGTTGACTTATAGGGAAAAAAACCATAAATTAAACATAACTTCTACCGTTAGATCATCTGCCTGATGAATGGTCCAAATTGACTATGAAATTACAATATTTTACAAGGAAATTTTACATCTATTTTTAGCTTTGGGGGCTTTTCCCCCGAACCCCGGTAGGGGGGACAAGTCCCCCTCTCGTGGAGGGTTGTATATTCTTCCTATGGTATACATCCATTTGAAACAAATTCCTATGAATAAACAAGATAATCAAGCTCCACACCCAACAATCTCCCACTTGGAGACTAATGATAGCAACTCCACCGCTGCTTTATTTGCTGGACAATGAATCCACTTTGGACCTAGTTGTTTCTCATATTCATCATCATACTTGAAGACCAATTGGAACTAAGTAGAATCTCAGTTTCTCCCTGGTTACAACCTTTTTTAAACATATTTGCAGGATTCTATCTAGTGTGTATCTTTTTCAGCTTCAACTGTCCATCTTCCAACTCTGACCGTATGAAATGGTACTTGAGTTGTATATGTTTAGTATTGGAATGAAATGCAAAGTTCTTTGCAAGATGAATGGAACTCTGGTTGTCACTATATAACTTTCCCAACTCTTGCTTTTAACCCAATTCATCCATAAACCTTTGGAACCAAATCATTTCTTTATTAGCCTATGTAGTAGCAATATACTCTCCTTCCATCATTGAGAGTGCAACAACACTCTACAATTTTGAAACCCAACTGATAGTTGTTCCAACTACAGTAAACTCATACTTTGTGGTGCTCCTCTTGTTATCTCTATCACCTGCCATATATGCATCAACATATCCCTGTACTTTGGACCACCATAGCATAATGCTTGGTATGTGGTACCTCTCAAATACCTGAGAATCCACTTCACTGTCATCCAATGTTCTTTTTCTAGATTATTCATGTACCTGCTTACAACTCCCACTGCATGTGCAATATCAGGCCTTGTGCATAACATTGCATACATTAAGCTTCCAACTGTTGATGCATATGGAACTTTAGACATATAATCCATCTCTTCTTGAGCCTTAGGACACATCTCCTTACTTAGTTTGGAATGGCTAGCCAAAGGTGTAGTAACTGGTTTTGCATTCTGCATATTAAATCATTCCAACACCTTTTGTATGTACTCACTCTGAGACAATGCTAATTTGCAATTTTTCCTGTCTCTAGTTACTCTCATACCAAGGATTTTTTTTGCAGCACCCAAATCCTTCATTGCAAATGAATTTTCCAATTTTCCTTTGATCACATTTATTTCCTTCATGTTAGACCCTTCAACATGCATGTCATCTACATACAATAACAATATAATATAGCTTCCATCATTTTTCCTTTTGAAATAAACACAATGATTAGAGTGACATCTAGTATAATCTTGTTTAGACATAAACCTGTCAAATTTTAGATACCACTGCCTTAGACCCTGTTTTAGGCCATACAAGCTCTTCTTCAACTTGCACACTAGTTTCTCCTTCCCTTTGACCTTATATCCTTGTGGTTGTTGCATATATATCTATTCCTCCAAATCCCCATTGAGAAAGGTTATATTTACATCTAAGTGCTCAAGATGCAAATCTTATGTTGATACTATACTTAAAATAGTTCTGATTGAAGTCATTTTAACAACAGGAGAAAATATATCATCAAAGTCTATACCTTTTTTCTGTGCAAACCCCTTCACCACAAGTCTAGCTTTATACATTTTCCTACCTCCATATTCTTCCTTCAACCTATAAACCCATTTATTCTTCAATGACTTTTTACCTACAAGCAACCTGACTAAGTCCCAAGTCTGGTTATATACTAAGGAGTCCATCTCTTCTTTCATGGCTAGCTCCCACTTCTTCCTAGTTTCTACCTGCACTACTTTTTCATAACATTCTGGTTCACTAGAATCAATCAACAATACATAACATAATGAAGGAGAGTATCGTTCAAGGGGTATACTTATCTTGGTAGATCTTATAACACTACTTTTAGGTGTTTTAGGTGCCTCCTGTTGTTGTGGTTCCTATTGTTGTTCCGGCTATTGATCATTATGATTTTCAACCACCTTTACGTTTTATGTGATCTCATCAAGCACTGTGTATTTTCTATTTTTTTCTTGTTTCTTTTCTTGCATCTGATCCTTATACAAAACCTTTTCATTGAATATGAGATATTTTATCCTAATGATTTTGTGATTTTCATAATCATATAAGAGATAACCAAAATCATTAACACCATATCCAATAAAGTTACATTTCTTTGATTTTGCCTCAAGATTTGTTCTATTTTCTTTATTAATGTGGACAAAGGCTTCTCAACCAAAAGTCTCTAAAAATGATTAGTTTACCTTTTTACATGTCCATGCCTCTTATGGAATACCTCCATCCAAGGAACTTGAAGGCCCTCTGTTTATTAGATAAATAGTAGTATTTACGGCATCTACCCAAAATTGTAAAGGTAATATTGCATGCAATCTCATGCACCTTGCACGCTCCATGATTGTCCTGTTCATCCTTTCTAACACACCATTTTCGTGTGGCATGGAATGAGGCCCCATGGAATTTGTCCTGTGTGTCATGGAATGAGGCCCTTGAATCTACCACCCAGGCATCAATAATATGTTCTAATGAAAGAATCAAAGAATCTTACAACACATCACCTATCACATTCACTTCATGATTATTTTCTTGTTGTGTGTTTCCTTTTTTTTCCCTTCTGAGACTTGCAATCTTTCTTCAATTGTCCTTTCTTCCTGCATTTTCATCACACTATCCCCAGCCTAGACTTGAATCTTCCTTTCCTCGACTTACTGTGATATCCTGGGCTCTTCCTCTTGCCATTTTTCTTCCCTAGTCTCTACAATCAAAACATTACCTAATGTCTCACGGAGCTTTTTCATCACATTTCCTTGCTAAGGATTGCATCATCAAACTTTAAAGTACTAGATCCAGAGATAGAGTTACTAATGGCCATAACTAAACCATTCCAACTTTCTGGAAAAGAGCACAGAAATAACAGAGCCCTAACTTCATCATCAAAAGTTACCCCTATAGAACTTAACTGACCAGTAACCATATTAAATTCATTTAAATGATCAGGAACAAATCCACCTTCTCAAATCTTCATATTAAATAAACATTTTGATAAGAAATACCTTATTTGAGGCTGAGGGTTTTTCATATAGTTTGGTCAATTCTGACATTAAACCCTCTGTTGTTTCCTTTGAAATATTAAAGGCTATTGATGTTGTTAGGTACAATTGTATTGTTCCAAGTGCCTTTTGTCAAGAATATCCCATTCTATGTCTGTCATACTTGTCAGCTTCTTTGCCTTTATGCTCAATGGTAGGTACAGATCTTTCTAATACAGATAATCTTCCATATGCATCTTCCATAGCTAGTAGTTTTAGTCGTTAAATTTTTCGACCCTAAACCTACCATCATCCACCATTGCTCCCACTCGAACTAGGAACTCTTCTCTCCTGTGAGTTCATCAGCCAAATAGACCTTCAACTCTCATACCAGTTGTTAGAAAATTATATATTATAGAGAAATGGAACACATAAAATATTGCGAAATATAAACACAGAAAATGAATAAAACAAGAGAGACATAGATATACATGGTTCACCCAATTTGGAATACGTCCACGGAGAAACAACCAGTCCTTCCTTTATATTATCTAGCAAAATGAAGAGATACAACCTACAACCGATCCATTATAATTTCCTCTTCACTCTCACACAATATCCTCTCTCTTTCTCACTCAGAATACACATATACAGAACCTCAATACAATTCCCTCATATATAATGAGGCGTTTCCTTCTAGGGAAAAAAAACCCTAAATTAAACATAAAATCTACCATCAGATCATCTGCCTAATGAACGGTCCATATTGACTATGAAATTACAATATTTTACAAGGAAATTTTACATCTATGTTTAGCTTAGGGGGCACTTCCCTCAATCCCTGTCGAGGACCAGCTGGCCCACAGACACCCCAGCTAGGGGGGAATAACCCCCCTGCATGGAGGGGTGTACAATCTTCCTGGGGTATACATTCAGCTAAAACAAAGACCTATGAATAAAGAAGATAATCAGGCTCCACACCCAAAAGTATATGCCAGTTATCTAGGAAAGTTTTTCATGTACATGGTTCAACAACCATCTCACCTGAGATCTCACATTCCCCCCCTTAAGTTAGGATACCAGTACACATGCCACCCTAGTACCTCTCCAAGTGATCCATTCCATGGCTTGATGACTCCATGTGCCACTACACTACATGTATGCCTAAGAAAAATCTTAAGGCCTTACAACAATGCATGCTCCCGGGAGACATGTATGCATGAACATTTGGTATTACAACTTCCTAGGGTAATACACCTACCTATGACAAGATTTCACAACTTGGACCAAAGCCCTTAGGGTGTTCACACATCACACACGCCGGCTCCTTCATTTTATACTGCTCTATCTTCATTTTATTCATATCCATATGACCACTCTCTTTGCTTATATATCTTACATGATTTTTGCAATAACCTTGATGAAAATTCCATGTAATAAAAGCTAATAAAGGAAAAATAATAACCACGATTGATGGGACACTTATACCAAGATGAATGTTGGGCAAAAACATAATGATGGGGATCACTTTTGGTTGTTTAATGGCTAAGGAAATTGGCAAAGGTAATGGCTAAGGCTTTGGAAAGGCAAAATGGAATTTTTGGCACTTTTATTTATGAAAATAATGGAAATTAGGAGAAAATGGAGGTGAAAGGTCACAGGTTTCGTGTGAGGAGGAAATTGGATGAAAATAACGGAAAATGAAGAAAATAGAGGCCTCATTCATAAAAAGGCTTATGAGGATCAGTTGGTAACCTTTTGTCAGTTCAATTTTGGATCTCTCTCATTATTATCCCTCTCTCTCATACTCTTGGATACTTAGAGTTTTCTTGGAGCACTCTTGGAGGGTGTGGCATACTTTGATTTTTGGAGCAAGAAGGAGAAGGAGGAGTAGGAAAGTGCAAGAGGAGATCAGGATCAGCAGTGACAGCGGGATTTTCTTGCAAGTACTGAGTTTCATGTATGTTTTATTCACTATTTTTGGCACGCATGGCCTATACATGTGGATTATTGGTCATGATTTGTCATTGGCATGGAGGATAGCCTGGATTGACAATGGATTGCCTAGCCTTGTTATTTCCTGGATGTCCATGGAGATTGTGGGTTTATTTCTTTCCTTTTTTTTTTGTTGGTTCTCATGTTTCCTTAGCCTGGGTTGACTTACTAGTTCCTAGAGCCTTGGTTAGATAAACACTCTGGAGCCCTGTAACAGCTTGGTTGAGTTACTAGTCATGTAGCCTTGGTTAGATAAACACTCAAGAGCCCTTGGTGGGTTGAGTTACTAGTCCTAGAGCCTTGGTTGGACAAATTCTCTAGAGCCCGACAGGAGCTATGGGTTGAGTTACTAGTCCTTAAGCCTTGGTTGGAACAAATGCTCTAGAGCCCTGAAAGGCTGGGATAGAGACCAATTTGATGATGGTTTTGCAGTCCCTGTCGCTGCAAATATGACAAGCTCTGAAGTATCACTACATTTACCTCTACTTATTTCTCCTGCACCTGCATGATTTTGTCATTATCTACCTTACAACTCCTTCTTTCTTCCTTTAAGCTCCTCAATCTATCTGCCAAATCAGAAGAATTCCCAACACTATACTGCTCATCTGATTCACAGGGAGAGTCTTTGTAGTATACCATTTTTCTATCCATTTGATATTTATTCCCGGAAGGTATATCATGTCGACTAAACCAAATCACAACAAACCAACATACCTTAGTATAACTTAGGGAGGATACCTTGTCTGCAAGATCAAAAAATTAGCATGATACATGTATAACATAATCATGACAACATACATAAACATAACACATAAGCATATATCCATGCAACCATCATTCTAGCTAGGGTCCAGTCATGAATCCATGGCCCTATCAACAACGCATACCACGACCTCATGCATGACAACAACCACTACATCACTGTACACTTGACCACATGCAAACATTAACATGCATAAGAAATGGATAACCAACCACACACATTCATAAACACATGTAATCAAGCATAAAAGAACAGTACTTGTAGCCCAACCTACAAGAATGATACATGTAACCAAGCATACAAGGATGTAACAAAAAATATAAAATGATATATGTAAGCGACATATAACAACATGTAACCAGTCATATACTTATGACGATGCACTCCATAATAACAACATCAACCTCCACATGATGACATCGCTACAACCACGATCAACATCAAGAAAATGCAACAAGCACATGGAATGAAAGCATAAGAGACACACATGAAACCGACATGCATGCATGACCAAAACATAACCCATCTAGTATGAGGGGTGAACTATGCTCTGATACCACTTTGTAACACCCTCCTCCAATATCTACCCAAGCAACTGGCCAGCTGGGGTAAAAATGTGATGAGAGGCCACTATGATATGATTTGACCTCCTCAGTCATGTTAAGTAAGTGGAACCAATGGAAACACACCATACAAACCTTGAACATCAGCATTAGAATCCTCAGGAATCATCCCAACCTTTCTACCAACCAGCACCTGGGTCCCATTGAGATTTTGGACCACTTAACCTCAAACACTCCCTTGCTATAGGCCTGCCAGCATCGAGGAGGCTCTGGATGCTCCCATGCTATAGGCATGCCAATGTCCAGGGACTATTTTTCTTAGTATTGTGCTAGCATCCTTGAGATTTGAGCCACTTTTTTAGGCCCAGAGCCCAGGTCACTGCCTAGAATTGAATGACACCTTCATAACAGTAAGATAATAGGTAAATGATAGTACAAATGAAATTACTTGATTAAGACCTTGATTGGACCCCTACTAGCCATGACACACATTTCGTCAAAGATATCACAAATATGTAATATACAGGTGAAAATAACAGATTTGAGCATAGGGGTCTCATATTTAGCTGGGAATCACTAAGAGTCATTGATGCCTCAACACATCAATTGCCATTTCACCCATTAGGTCATAGATACATTTTTCATTCATATACAAGTAAGAACATGATGAGAGCCATACATAGCTACTGCCATCAAACATATATATAACCAACATAATAGCAACATAAATACCAATGAAATCACAACCATATAAACCACATATAAGCAATATAATACTCATAGAATTACAAGGAGAAATAACCTCATATTGATGATGAAAAATCCAAACACAGGATGGGACTTCCACGTTCCAACTGACCATAGAATGGCTAAGCAAAATCTCTCTTCATCCATTCACCCCCATGCCATATTCCAACAATAAATGTGGGATCTCATAAAACACATCAATACAAAACCATCCAGGGCTTCCAGAGGCCAACCACCTCAACCCTTCAAATAGTGATTCCACCTCAT
>Ga0115844_100238_pt1 | contig 14331 bp, 4 predicted proteins | sample InSIn1gowninarea_FD_83858 | JGI IMG/M metagenome (GOLD analysis project Ga0115844, IMG submission 83858) | reverse complement strand
GATATGGTGAAACGGTAGCTTCTGCATTCACCCCTGCCTATACAGATACTGCCACCTTCGCTTCTGCAGGCGCGGGATCTGATACTGGAATAGGGTAAACTAGTGCTGATGAAACCCTCACCATATGAATAGTGAGTGACCCCTAAATAATATAGGGCCCTTGTCCCCGGTTCAGACGCTGCTTAATCCGCTGGTTCTGGAACTACATATGGATATGAAACCGGAGCTGCAGGCTATGATTTTGCTACTGTTACTGATGGTGCTGGATCGGTCAAATGCATCATGAACTGAATCTGCTCGAACTACGACTTACCCAGTGAGGAAGCAGCTCCGTTATCCAGTGCGCTTTTAGAGAAGTTTGATTCGCCACACCCCACTCCCAAGTCACGCTCAGATAAACCCCGTAGGGGCTAGATCCAGTACCTTTAGTGAAACAGAAGCGCTGTCGTCGTCGTGTTATCACTCGTTCCATCTGCTACGCGAGCTACGCCTATAACTTCGATTCTTGGCAACGCTCCAAAGGGGTTTAGTCCATCCGTAATTCACAATCGAATAAAAGCAAGATACCGAATACCTAACAACGCTACTAGAATTTGTCTCATAGGTCCTAATACTCTAAAATCACAACAAGGTTCAAATCCTATTCATCGCATGTAGGTCACATCTTCAAAGTTGCAGCTTCCTTAACTTATTCTTCATGCTCCGTAATGTAATGATATGGCATGAGTATCGCTTTCTTCGTAACGATGACTTTGACTAATGAGATTCACAATGAGATTCACAAGGTGGATTATTGCCAAGGATTGCTAAGATCGAGAAGCATAGGTGGCCGGTTGTACCTGATGAATCGTACCAGAATGATAAGTGCTTAGGTGGTTGTAATAGCGTTGCTCACGTTGATCAGTGTATCATTCTCTTCGTAACGATGGGTTTGACTTGTATGATGGAGTCTAACTTGTACGGACAATGAGGTTGATTCTAACAATAATGATCACTAGGTCCTGTACTAAGAGATATTCACGAGGTGTTTGCCAAGATTACCAATAACTTCACCAAAATGAGAAATAGCTTCGTCACGAGGTTGATTTCTGTACCACGATGAGTATCACTTGTACGGTTGTAATGATCCATGCATTTCCCTCTATCTGGTTGTTGCAGCTATAGGTAAACTGAGGTGGCTAGTGAAGTAGCCGGGGTAAAGTAGCAGAGACAGAGACAAGCGCAACAGAGGTATAGGCGGGGGGTAGAGGTCGCATTAAAGTCAAAGGCAGTTGCAGTTGAATAAGCACCAGAGACAGAAGCTAAGGTGGAGGGAGCAGTCAGAAAACAGCAGTTGAGTCAGTGGATCCAGTTGATTACGCAATTAGTTTAAGTAGTAGATTCTGTCAAGTAAGTAGCACAAGCTGTTCCAGGTTCTGAAGCAGTTGACCCAGCACCCTCATTAAGGTGGTTGGATGTCCTAGTAGTGGTTATTAGTTTTCACGATATGAAGATTCTGAGTCTTTATATCTACGTCCAGTTCCGGATGATCGTAAGAAAGTAAGTTTCGGATGACCCAGATGTAGTGCCTGTTTCGAAAGATTAAGATCCAGATTGATAGGCGGTCGCAGAGCCAATTCGAGTGCCAGAACCAGGAGCAGAGCAAGTGAAGGCAGGTCGTCGTTCCGACCTGTAATCTCCACTGGCACGCGGATTAGTAATCGGTATACACATATATAGATATATAGAAAGCTTATATAGATAGTAGTAGTTGAAGCCCTCCGTGCATATAGATACAGTGCATGGATTGGATAAACCAGTTCATTGGTCAGTACTAGTAGCGGATAGACGTATTTATGAGTGCCAGGTGAGGATTGATCCGTGAGGGAATAAAGCAAGGTGTGGATCGATCAGTCAGTGTCTTTGTTCCTGGGCTGGGTTAGGTGAACCAGTGTATCAGTTGATGATCGGGTTAGTGCCAGAACAGGAAGGGAGCAAGATCCCTACCGATGGGAGTAAAACGGTTACCTTCGACGTTAGTGCACCTACTTCTTTTGGCTCTACACGGTGAAAACACTTTTTGATTGATTTCAACGTACCTCTCCTCTCCTCTCCTTATCAGTCGAGCCCCCTAAAGGGTGATGGCGGCCTTAACAGTCGAGCCTGCTTGCGCATTCAATTTACTTATTGGGTCTCAAATAAGTAACTAAAAGGCGGTGGTCGAGCACCTAAAGGTCCTTATCAGTCGAGCCTGCTTACGCATCCTTGGCGGAGGTTTTAGCAGAATACACTATTCGTTTTGCCACTATTTACCCACCCACCCCAATCCCCGGCGGAGGTTTTGAAGCGTAATGACATATATAAAGAATGAACCACGGGAATATAGAATTCATGAATGCATAATGACATATAGAATTCATTACGGAATTACCTATCTAATTCTTTGATCAATTCTTCGAGAGAACGTAATGACATATATAACGAGCATCATTCAATCTCTCAAGAATGACTAATGAATCACATCGAATCTGGTATGACACATATATCGATGCAGTCATTCATTATATACGTAATTACGCTTTAGCAGATCATGCATATATGGGCATATGTCATTATGCATTCATTCTTTCGACTACGTTCCCTACGAGATTTGTCATTTTCACCCAATTAGGAGGGGGCGGAGGTTTTGATGCGTAATGACATATATAATTCATTCATGCAGAATGACATAGAGAATATATGCTTTGGCGGAGGTTTTCACATCTTTCCCTTCAATTTACTTATTGGGTGGGGGGGCTTTTGGTCGAGCACCTAAAGGTCCTATTATAGCCACTATTTACCCACCCACCCCAATCCCCGGAGGTTTTCACATATTTCGATGGCGGCCTTAACAGTCGAGCGATGGCGGCCTGTTGTCGAGAGTTCGTCCCTCACCCTCACCCTCACCCTCACCCTGCCGGGCCTTGCCCTCGGAAGCGCAAGACCTCACGGACCTTCGGCAAGCATAAAGTTGTATCGATTAGCAGGCAGTGTGCCTCAGAGTGTCGGCCCTGTACCGTACCGGGTTTGAACATATCCGTCGTTAACTGCACATAGCCATTACTAACTGCACATAGTTGCTTCCCGGGGTATGGGATAAATAACCTCTCTCGGACATGTTGTGAAGGGGTACTTCTCCTCACTCGGGTAAGGTGTATTGAAAGGGGATTTCTCCTCTCTCTGTTCTGTCGGTGCGGACTTTTCTTCTTTCTCTCGGGTATGGGGTGAAGGGTTCTTTCTCTTCTGCCATCTGTTGGTAAGGACTTCTTTGCGGTAATAACTTATCTGCGGTAAGGGGACTTCCCTCTGGTCTGGTGGGAACTATGGGGCCGATGATAAAGCAAGCAACTGTGGGCAAGTTTTGCATCTCCAGGTAGAGCAAGATCGCGAAAGTAAGAAGAACTTCGGCAAGCAGTTCGATCGATCAGCGGGTAGGTACTCAAAGTGTCAATCATTACCGTGTTGGCTCGTCAATGTGGCTCATGTGAAGGTGAACTCAATCTCTCATCTATTGTGTGATGGCTAAACTGGGTATGCGTATTTTGGGATGTAAGCTAGCAGCCAACCAGCAATAAATAACCGATGTAGTTTGGGGAATGGGTGCTAAGTATCACCTCCCTCTGGGCTCCATCCGGCCAGCAGCATAAGCCATCAGATGCTTTTCTCTATTCGTGCCGACGGTTAACTTAATCTCTTTCGTCTGACGGTAAAATGTTTCAATCGATATGCTCGTAAGTAAACAATGCTAGAGCGCTGTCTTCAATCCGACATTCTATATACGTGACTTGCCTTGTATCCTTCCTCATTCATTATTTCATTATGGGTTGAGCTGTGTTCCTTCGATCCCTTTCCCTTATCCCCTATCCTACGTCAATCTCCTTATGGTTTCTGTTCCTCGTCCCCCCCTTTGCTAATGGGTTACTCTCCCTTTCCGTTATTTATTCCATTTCCTTCCTCTTTCTTCTCGCTCCCTCTATCTCTTATCCATCATCTCTATTCCCATCCCCGTTCACTCTATCTACATCCCCGCTCTATTCCCCTCTCTATCTATCCTATCTACCTCTCTCTGCTGCTTCCTATAGTCTGGCGTCCATCCCTTGTCCGCTCTATATCTGCCTCCTCTCTCCCTGGTCTCTTGTTTGCTTCCCTCCTTCTTCCTGAATATCGTGCCCACCTTATTCCTTTCCCTTCCGTCCAATTGCTTCTTGGGTTCTGTCCACTCGCTTTCTGGGCCCGGTCCTGCCTTCTCCTGTCTGCATTCCCTTGTTCCTGTCATACTTTTTTCCGTCCCTGGGTCTTTTTTCGGTGTCTGCTTGTGCTATTATCGCTGCTTGCATAGGGGTCCGTGCCTTGTGGTGGGGAACTTCAAATGGGTGTAGGAAGGAGTTAGGGGAATAGGTGCTACCGCCTCCTAACGCTGGGCACTAAATCACCTCCCTTAATGTAACTACCCGCCCGACTAGCGTGAATGCCACTACCGGACCAGCATGAATGAAACTACCTTCCCTCCCTCTCTCTTGTCTGTTGGGAACGTGGGAACATAATCAATCTGTTCATTGACTCGATGGGTGAACTAACTCCTTCTCTTGGGTACCTCCTGTGATGTGTGGTCCTTATCCTATCGGCCAGTGATGCTTACCTCTCTCTTGTCTGGATGTATACGTGCTGCTATGTTCCGTGGATATGTATGGCGTGACTGATATGAAAGGCTATCGAACCCTATGGCAATGCCTTTCTGGCAATTATTGGCAATGATGGGCTATCTCCTACTACGATTTATCGGACACTACTACTGGGCTATGACCGGCTGTAAATGATTGGCTAAGTGAGATGCTCTATGTGATGGCTGCTATGTGAGGTGGCTATGTCTGTCCGCTATGTGAGGTGCTTCTGTCAGCTATGTGAGTCTTCTATGTCTGAATGTCGTATTAACCTCTTGTGAATTCACGTATGTAACGCATCTTCATTCCTTACATTGAACCGTACCGTGCAGTGAGTAACATGGATTGTTCCGAACCGTTCAGTCCAGCCCAGGTAGGAACCATTGCAATGTTCCGTAGCGCTAAGTGTGGATAGGCCTTCTCTCTCTCTTCAGTATATGTGGGCTGTAGTCTGTCCGTTGGAACCCCACTCGAATACCTGGTCAGTTGAACCCATCTCGAAAACCTAGTCTGTTGGCCCGCCCATCTCAAAGAATGTAGTCCGTTGCCATATCGAAAGATGTGAAAAATCAATCAAGATCTATCCAAGCCTAAATCACCTCCCTGACTGTTTGGGTAGCGGGCGATCTCCAGCAGGCCAGGTGGTGTATCAAGAAGATTCCAACCAATAAAGGCAGGCACCCAGAGATATAGCTCAAAAGGCACCCTTGTTGGTCCGCGAATTCCTAATACTTCTCAAATACGGGTTTGACTTAGGCAAACGATGGCGGCCCGTTGGTCGAGCGGCTCCTATCCTCGCCCCTCGCCCTTAGGTTGATTGGCGATCTAGATCTCCTAGTTAGTGATGGCTTGTCAACTCTCTTTCCAGTGCTTGTCAACTCTATTCACTCTATTTCGGCCCACAGATAAGAACTCTCTTTCCCATCAAGTGATGGCTTGTCAACTCTCTATATAAGAACTCTCTTGGCAGGTGGATATATATATATATATATTAGTAGGAGGGCACACTTTAGTAGGAGGGCAGGCTAAGGCCCGGTAGGGACTCACTATTCATATGGTGAGGAAATAAATAGTCAATAACTACCCCATAAGTAGCCCAAAGGCCCGAAGGGGATCTCATGGTGGAAAGGAACGAAACCCCGAAGACTGAACGTACGTATGCTAGGGAAGGATAACAATTCGTACGTACGGAGCGTGGCGGGTTTGTACAGATAAGATAAGAGTAGAGCTCATATGGACCTTGCCAGCCAGCATTGCCCGAGAACCAACCTCGCTAGCAAGCAAAGCGATAAGTAAACGTTAGCTATCGGAAACTGAGCTATTGGGGTATTAGCTATTGGGGGGTGAGGCAATGAGCTATTGGGGAGTGGGGAGCTATTGGGGGTGGTCAGTGCTTCTTTAATGTGAATGAATCTCTAGGCAGAAAGAAGTAGAACAACTAGTGAAGCTAGTTCAGGCATATAGTGTAGTTAAGATTGGTACTCCGCTGGGCACTTCAAGAAGGGATCTCATGGTAGCAAGTCATAAGGCCAGGTTTTGTACTCAGCTGGGCACTTATTAGGGAGACCCTAACCGCCAGCAAACTCATAAGCAAGCCTATTTCTGGATAAAGAGACTTACCGGGATGGCCCATTTAACCCTTTCACTAATAGAATGGAAGTACGGCTTCGCCGCGTAGTTAAGGCCTTAGGTAACCCTATACGAGCGATTCTGTCCTTTACCGGGGAATAATAGAAGATAAGAGAAGACTTAACAGCAGTGGTGAACCGGAGACCAACTAGCAATGCCTTCCTGTATGTAAGTGATTTACTTAGTTGACTTAGTGGAACTTTGAAAGTGATACTTAAGGATCGATCGGGGGAGGTAGGGTTCAAATTAGTAGTTTGGCAGCCGCACCCTTACGCATCTATCGGTGGATTAGTTCGATAGGGATTAGTTCAATAGGTTGAAAACGAGGTATACTTATTTCAACTCCTTAATCAATCTGGGAAGAAATATAAGTTAAGGCAGGTGAGTGAGGGGAAAGGGGTAGGTGAGTTACTTAAAGTAGGTGTATTGGGTACCTAGAATCTGGGGATGTCATTACGTTAGGTAGGCAGTATGGGGAGCAATACCCACTAGGGAAGTGAGTGATTAGGTAAGTGAGTCCAATCGATATAGGAGGTGGAGGGAGGAGGATGAGTCACTATACCAGAGCCAGTCTTCCGCTAGGGGAGGTGATGCTGGCTTTCGAACTGGACTGCATTTGCCTCTGACTATGATGCTAACTATCGAAATGGAAGGGATGCGCGCTCAGATGCCCAATTCATAGTGGTAAAGGATCAACTTGGTCAACCGTCCCTGCTACTGATGGCTCCCACTTGTTTACGTTCTCCAGCGCTTCTTCGATCATACAGCCAAGCGCCGAAGGTCCGCGTAGGTATTTCGACAGCCAAGGAAGGAATCTATCAGTCGACAGAAGGTCCCGGAGGGGCTTGCGCTTCCTAGTGCAAGGAATCTACCAGTCGACAGCCAAAGCCATGCCTTCCCATCCATGCCGATTCATCCATGCCATCAAAGCAATCGATCCATGTTAGTAAGCCATGAGCTCCAGCGATGAACTGGGTACCACTCTCTCAGTCTTATCAGTCGCCTACCGTGGGAGATCGATGAGTTGAATTCTGGCTGGGTGGGTGCAATGCTAATCGGAAAGAAAGCAAGCGAATTAGACCACCTTATTCTAGCTTATTCTAGCTTATTGTATCGGGCTAATGGCATGAACTAATTCATTTACTGATTAACTGAACCATGATGAGTCCCTCCCTCCCTACCGGTCGGAGTGAAGCATACCCACAAGCATTCGAAGGAACCAAGCTGTGGGAACCATGACTCGCTCACCCCGTCTACTGCTTCCAACGTTCACTACCTCGTATCGCACCTACCGCCAATCATCGCTAGCTATCGAACCGTCCACTACTTTCTATCGCACCGTCCCACATACGTACTTCCGCATGCCATGTCAAACATCAATTGGTATCACCCAACATCAATGGTACTTCCACTGTGACTTGAACTACCCTTACTAGCGCATACTTACAATCGTAGCAGAGCTACTTTTTATACCTTGCCCGATGCGGACAAGCGGCTACACTCCTGAATTACTTACTTGGTGTAGGGGCGAAGGTAATTTATTGCTCACCCATAAAGAAAAAAAGCGTAATGACTCAATGTTCCCTACGATCTTTTTTTCACCTTGGCGGAGGAACCTGTTCAGTTAGGCAAGTTGGATATTGTAACTTGAGAAGTGGATGGTCGAAAGGTCAAGGAGGAATAGATCAGAGATCGGGAGGGATGATAGATCATATCAGGAGGGAGAGGGAGGGAGGAGAAGGCAGTAATTGCGTAAATAATAGCATTCAATTCCGCCGAGGGTGAGGGACGTGCGAGGATAGGGTGTTAACGCTAACCATTCATATGGTTAGGAGCAACTCTCTTTTGGGGGAGGGGCCCCAAAAGCCGCCATCATGCTACAGCATGACTCGACCACCGCCATCAACTTGAAGAACTAAAAGGCCGCCATCGCCTTATCAATCAAGAGCACTTCGCAGAGCGGACCGGCTGCTTCGTTCTATGTATGAGGGTATTCCTGTCCCATTTTCCAATTGGTGCGGCTGATCCATCTCTCTGTCCAGTTCGTCCATTTCCGCGTTGCTCATCGTTCTCGTGTTGTCCTTCCTGTCGTTCATCCTAGATACTTATTCGTCCAGCAGCTTAGAGATTGTCTTGCTCATTTCCTAGATTTCCCTATCATTGTTGGTCTCTGCCAGCGGAAAGGAGTAGCTCGCCCCTAAGCTAAACCCTATGGGGCAGGTCTGACCTAGTCCGGGTTGGCTTTATTATATATCGGCCGAAATCACCTAAATAAGAGACGAACCTTCGATCCACTATCGATCGGGACGGCTCCCGGGCAAACCGAAATCTTACTTACTTCCCAACATACCGAAGCCCTGAAGGACTGGGAACGATCAAATTTCGATCAATTAGATCATAAGGGTTCAGAGCCAAACACAAATCATTGTCAGTTATAAAGACCGAGCTCAAACCTCGGAGGTGGCGGGCCGGAGGAAGATGAGGGTCATTAGGGCGCTCATCTCGCTATTCAATATTATTTGTTCGAGACTAGAGGCGCAGACGGGAGATATAGGGATCTAATCCAATCTGTTTGTCACCCCGCTAACCTAGTTCTCGCATACGAGAGTATCAGGGGCAATCCGGGCAAAAGGAAAGATTAAGGGCTACAGAAAAAGGGTGGAACATGGTCGTTCCCTAGATCTGGTACCGGCCATAAAGCAAGGGGGGGGTACAAATAAGGGTATTTATACTGCACCGCCTAAGGAAAGATTCTTTACCACGCCTACAAGCACTTACTTATTTGGTGGCCCCTTAACTAAATAAGTACTGCGGTCTTACCTCTCTTTCTTACTGATGTATCCGGGCCCGAGGAACGCGTAGATAGACGTGCCAATTATGCATATTCTTATTCGACCGAAGATAGAAGCAAGGTAAGGTCACGTTGCTTAGCTCCGTCTTCCCGTAGTGGGTGAAAGGATGAAGCCAACCTAGTCCGTAGGTCATGTATCGGTATTCCCCAATCATACCAGTCAGAAACTACCCGCATATAGCCCGTAGGTTATGTCCCCGTCTTCTCTTACAGAATAGATTCCTTATACTGTCGTAAGGGTTAAAGGCGAGGTACCACCTTATGACCTACTCCAAGGCCAGGGTGAAAGGAGCAATCTTTAGGAAGACCCATAAAAGAACGATTTCTTTATTAACCTGTCTCCCCTAAGGCTGGTATAACCAACCCTGCCCGAGAAGAGTTGTGGTCTGATCGCCCGCCTTACGAGTTCGGGTCGCCTTTCAATATTAGTTCTGGTCGCGGGCATGTATACTTTAGATTGGGTCGACTACCTTAGATAGGGTAAACTACCAGGGCGAAAGGTAAGGCTCTCTAGTAAGACTCTTTCTGCCTGAGCTCTTTGGCCGAGGATCCTGTATATTAGCTTTCCTTATGACTAGTCATTTCCTTACCGCCTGACGGAGAACAACTAGGCGAAAGGGCTCTCTAGTAATTCCCTTACCGCCTGAGCTCTTTGGCCAAGGAACAAGGGGGATCTTAGATATAGAAATATCTATGAACAGATAACAACTAGGCGATAACAAGGGCTCTCTATGAAGGGGGATCATATAAGAGAATAGTCTTTTCTCTTTGCTGGCCTTAATTCCAAGGGGAACATGAAAGACTATAAAATCTGGTCGTTCCCTAGCCTAGATCTGGTCTCCCGCCTATGGAAATGCACGAGGAAGAGTCCGTAGCTTAGAGTCAGCAGCTAAGTTACGTTCTTACAAGAGCCGTCATTAACACGTACGGGCATTTCACATGAACACCCCAAGAGCCTACATTTCACATGAGCGGAACAAGAAAGGGGGGATCGATATTGTCTTACTTTCCTGCTCTTAATGCCATAAATGTGAACGAGATGGGTATCATATTTGTGCTGTCCCAGAGCGGTAATTCGCCCTTATTCTTTCTTTAGTCCGCAGTAGGCAGGGCAGTCAGAGGCTTAACTGCACTTTATTGGGGCACGAAAATGCGCTTAGGTGCCACTTTCAACGCTTCGAAGGTTGGACCGGGGGCATCTGAACTCGATTTCTTTCTTCGAGCCGAGTCATCTCCTATAATTGGATCCGTATCGGCATCTCAATCTGGAACTATAGGATCTGAACCTGCCCCCTGGAATATTGTGATTATACCTGTATAGAGATTCGTTTCATTCTGTGCATGCTCCTACCTTTACCATTGCACCTGCCTCTGCTCCCATTGCCTCTGGTTCTATAAAAAGAAGATCAACGCCCGGCTCGTGGTAATTTCCAATGTTTCCATCCGTTCGAGATGTAGTTATAGCGGTAGCTTTTATTACCCAAAAAGTAGGCAGTTCCATTATAGCCCAAAAAGGAGCGGTGTTGAATATTACCCAACCAGTAGGGAAGCGGTAGGGTCAAACCCCATTAGCTAAAGCTCATAACAGCATCTCCTTCCCTTCCTTGGTTCATAGTCGCAGTTATTCAGCCTTTCATTTGGTCGAAGTTTCATTGGGAGCTAGTGAGACCTCATTGGGCTCTTCTTTGCTCTTTCTTTCACACTTCAGCACCATTAGCTTTCGCTCTTTCTTTCCACCACCATTCCCGTTCCGGTTAGGTGGAAGAGTAACCTTCCGTCCCGTTGAGTGTTCATTAGCAGCCATGAGCTCCAGCGATTAACAACATTTGAACCATTAGCTTTCGCTCTATCAAGGTTCCCTTCCCATTGAACCATTGGTCTGGTAGTAGATGGGGATGGAAATAGTTGATTGGTGGAAATATTATATTGTTCATATTGGTATTAGTGGATTGGGCTGTTATTAGATTGGGAAGGTCTTAGTTGATGGTCCTACCTCTTCGCAAGCAAGGAGCAAGCCCGCTGTCAAGTTCATTATGTAAGGTCTCAATCGAGATCTCCTCAGTAAGGCATAAAGAGATCGAGCATGGATTCGATTCCCGGGAGTTTGTTGAACTGCGGACTCCAGGTTCACAGAGCGTTGTTGCTAGCTGTGTTCTTGAGGTAAACGTTGTGTCTTGTTCGGTGTTTAGCTGGGTGAAGTGTGGTTATGGGTTCACTTGGTGTTGTCTTGTCTATCCACACGTCTAGCAAGCACCAGCCCTTTGTCGTTGGTTGTTCGAAGTAAGGCAAGCGAGTAAGCGAGCTCGCAAGTAAGCAAGTAAGCAAGCGAGTAAGCGAGGGAGCACCAGTTGGAGTTTGTTTGGGGAATGGCTCAACCTCCCTGATCTGAAAGGCTCTATGTGTTATGTCTATGGACCTAAACAGGTGAATCGTATATAATGCGCAGTAGTAACTCGCTCTTGTTAGAAGGTATCACCACCAACATAGCCGTTGTTCACAGCACATATTCCCTATTCCGGGGGTATGGTACATCTTTTTCATGTATGTGTGAAGGGGGATTGAATCCGGAAGGCAAGGACTAAGCACGCTGCTGAAGGGTCTCAATGCTTGGTGAGATACCAGCGGTTATCTGAGAGAAACGCTAAGTCAGAAAGGGTATGTTTTATAGCGAATCAAATCCATTTTCCTGTGCCGATGATATATTCTTCTTCCTCTTTCGTCAACATGTCCTGGGGGAATGAATTCACGTCACCCACTAGTTGAATCGTAAATAACCAAGCTGTTGTAACCCTCGCTCTCTTGGTGCACCTGACACTACTACGTTGGAGTTGTCCGTCCGTAGTTGCTGTATTCGCCGTAGCTGTTGCCGTATTCGTATCCGCAGCCGTAGAATCTGTCGGTGTAGCTGCCGTGTGCCATATCCGTTTGCCGTAGCCTGGTCCCACCCCAACGATGTTCTAAAATAGAATAAAGAACTCGTCATCCATCAGTGACTTAATCCTCTACGTGCATGTGAATTGGGCTCTACTAGGAATCAATAGTGCTATGAGAGAAGACGACCGCTATTGGCGATGTCGAACCTAATCAGTAAATTGTTGGAACCTTATCTTATTAGAGCCATTCATTGTCAACCCCGGCCGGTTTTACTAGTCCTAAGGGTTCAAAAGTATATGCAGAGCGATAAACGGTGAAGAAAGAGCAGCAGGTGAGCATGAAGATTGAAGTCGTTCTGCGTGCACTCTTTAGTCTTGTATTATGCGATTATGCAAATGAATATCTATGTGTCACTCTATGTGAGCTCAATGTGTGGCTTAGTATCCTGTGCCCCTGTGAGTAGGCCTGGATGAAGTTTCTCCCTGTGAGTAGCTGTAATAATTCCTTCCTGTTCCGTATTGATTGGTAAGGCTGCCAACGCTCAAGCTGTCATTTGTCCAACGCCTCTTTGGGATTCATCCACTGTCTGTAGCGTATGATCTTCAGATTGTGAATCAACGTATGTAACGCTTCGTCATTCCTTCCAGTGAGGTAGAAACTATTGTTCTTCCTTAGCGGTAAGTTTCGTAGGGGTATGTGGGAACTTCTATCTCGGGTATGGGAGTGAGGTTGCACGGGGTCTGTTGCCACGGGTATCGTGTGATGGGTTCCTTTTATGGTTGCCAGGTCTAGCCGCGAATGAAAGTGCCCACAAGGTTGAGGCCTAAGGCATCCCCTCTGTATCCTGACAGGTCCAACAAGCTTTAATGCTTACAGAACCCTTACCTATTTAGTTGGTTCAGGGATCTTCTTTACGAACCTTCTCATTGATAATGTTCTTTCGGATTCCAGGCCCAAGGCGGATTGAATGCATGTAAGGTTATTCCTTTCATATTAATAATAAGGTTTCTGAAGACTAGTCCCTTCGCAAAAGAGACTTTCGGAAGACCAATGGCCAAGCTAAAGTCTCAGGGAATGACACACGCTATCTCTTTCTTCCAGTCATTCATTATATATGTAATTACGCTTTTTTCTTTTTCTTTCGAAGCGCTTCAGTCTCTTTTCTTCCTTCTATGGGCAGAAGCTATTACTTCTAGGGGACCTCTCTATGGTTCAGTGGGCATTTATATACCAAAAGCTAATCAGGTACTTATTTCATTTTTCATTTTCTTTCCTACGATGCGGTAAATCAATGCTTTATTCCCGATCTATAGCAGTAAATGGAGGGCTCTTTCCTTATGTCCTGGAGTTGTATTTCCTTCCCCTGATGAAAGATTTCCCTTATTTCATTTCATTTTATTGAATAATGTTTGTGTATTATAGAATAATAAGTGGGGTCGAAACCAAGGAGGATGCTGAGGTGTGGGAAGGTAGAAAGCATGCTCAGGTAGGCTCCTTCCTCGTTCGGGACGGGTAGTTCACTCTTTCGGTCCGGGTGGGCAAGTAGTTTATGGAGGTGCCTAGAGAAGGTAGTTTATGGAGGAAGCTTTCATTTCCACCCTTCTTCTTACTCTACTGCCCCCTAAAGGCTATTTGTAGTTAGTTGGCATAATTACGTATATAAAACACTATGTAGTAGATTGCTTCAATCTCTCTAAGATACCCCGCCTTCCTTTCACCATTCTCAGTCTTCTCTGCTGAAGATAAGGAAGCGTAGATGTTGCCACGCTGCAGATACGGTCAGTCTCTGCCCAAGCAAGTGACCGGCATGAATTGGATAAATCGGAAGAAAGAGATCGATGCGACCGAACGGGATCAGATAGAGTTCGAAAGATTGAGGGAAGAAAATAGGGTGCTTGCCGAAAGGATAGAGTTTTCATACTTGCCTGAGTTTGAATGCTTGCTTGCTGGGTTCTCGGGCTAGCGAGAATTGGTGGGTTGGGTTATCGCTTCGCTTGCTGGGTTCTCGGGCTTAGGAATTGTTCTCGGGCTACATCGGGAAGTGGGCCATCCCGTATAGATACCTTCATTGCGAAAGGTCATTGGTGGAGCTACTTCCTTGGCTCTTCCTTGGTATTGCACTTCCTTATATTCGGCCTGCCTTCCTACTAATATCTTCGGCCTTTCTATCTTAGGCCTGCAAGGACCCGACAGGGGGCTCGACTGATAAGGACCCTTTAGGGGGCTCGACTGATAAGGATGCGCAAGCAGGCTCGACTGATAAGGCCGCCATCACCTTTAGGTGCTCGACCATTTTTT